>Ga0209013_10000008_pt1 | contig 137769 bp, 123 predicted proteins | sample Cruoilmetagenom2_FD_187291 | JGI IMG/M metagenome (GOLD analysis project Ga0209013, IMG submission 187291) | Oil polluted marine microbial communities from Coal Oil Point, Santa Barbara, California, USA - Sample 2 (SPAdes) (version 2) | ecosystem: Environmental > Aquatic > Marine > Oil seeps ... | reverse complement strand
CTTTAATCCTCTAATTATTTCAATATCGGAAGTGTTTAACGATATATTTAATGGAAATAATAATTGTTGAGCAGCAATTCCATCAATAGTGAGTTTTGCCAAATATTCCTCGTACAAAATACGTTGGTGGGCTAGATTTTGATCAATCAAAACAATACCTGATTTTATTGAGCTCGCAATAAATTTTTGATGTATTTGATAGGTGTTGTATTCATTTCTGCTTGATTCATCAAATAATTTGTTGTCAATTATTTCCGCTTCTACTTCAATATGCTGAATGGTAGAAATATCTTTTTCGCCTTCTACATATAAAGATTGCCAATTTGGGTTTTCCTTTTTACTATATGCTGTTCTTTGGTTGCTTTTGAATGGATTAAAATCTGGGTCTACATTAATTGTAGGTGCTTCACTAGTTTTGTTTTTAAAAGAATATGGAGTGTCAAAGGTTGCATTTCTTTCAAAATCAAGAATGGGAGCAACGTTATATTGCCCTAAGCTGTGTTTAATTGTTGATCTAATTATAGCATAAAGATCTCTTTCATTATCAAATTTCACCTCTGTTTTAGTTGGATGAATATTGATGTCAATACTCGTCGGAGGAACCGTTAGATATAGGAAATAGGAGGGATGATAACCATGACTCAATAATCCTTCATAGGCGTTAACCACGGCATGATTTAAATAGGCACTCTTAATGAATCTATTGTTTACAAAAAAGAATTGCTCACCTCTCTTTTTCTTTGAAAATTTCGGTTTTGTAATAAACCCGTCTATCTTAAGGATATCTGTATCTTCTTTAATTGGAACTAACTTTTCATTTGTATTTGCTCCAAATACACCAACTATTCTCTTACGAAGATTACCTTCATTTAATTTGTATACCTCACTGTCATTATGAAATAAACTAAAATTAATTTTTGGGTAAGATAAGGCTACCCGTTGAAAAGTATCAATTATGTGTCGTGTTTCAACCGCATTTGATTTTAAGAAATTACGTCGAGCGGGAATATTATAGAATAAATTTTTAATTTCAATGTTCGTGCCTTTCCCTGTTGCTATCACTTCTTGTGATATCACTTCGCCCCCATATATTTTTATTTGGGTGCCGAGTTCCTGATTTTCTTGTTTGGTTTTAATGGTGGTATGTGTAATGGCGGCAATCGAAGCCAGAGCTTCACCACGAAATCCATTGGTGTTTAAACAAAATAAATCGTCAGCTGTTTTTATCTTTGAAGTTGCATGGCGCTCAAATGCTAATCTTGCATCCGTTGGACTCATACCATTCCCATCATCAATTACTTGTATTAAAGTTTTACCTGCATCTTTGATAATAACTTTGATATGATTCGCCAAAGCATCAACAGCATTTTCCATCAATTCTTTAACAACCGATGATGGTCTTTGAACAACCTCTCCCGCAGCAATTTGGTTGGCAACATTATCAGGAAGTAATTGAATAATATCTGACATTAAAATAATTTGTGCAATTCAAAAATATAAGCTAAAATCCCAACTAATACAGCAATAATTATAGCAACACGTCTATTTGCACCTCTGTCTGTTGTAAGTTTTTTATGACGTTGCCAATCTGATTTTAAATTATCCTTGGTTAGTGTTATGGTTGGAATGTCTTCAGAAATATTTTCTTTATTCTCGTACTTTGCTTTTAATTTTCCGATACGTTCTTTTCTCTCGTCATAATATCGAGGTTTATAGTTAAAAACATAATGAGCTCTAGGCTTAAAAGCACTTCCAAACATGAAAAAGTATTTTGTTGTAAGCAACAAATTTACTGAATACTTGCTAGGAATTCAAATAAAATTTTGTTAAAAACCTTGAAAGAAAGAATTAAATTAATTATTCCGGATAGGTTTTAATGCTTATTCAGATTAGCCATTTTTATGGCTGCAATAGCACTTTCAATTCCTTTATTACCATGTTTGCCACCGGATCTATCAATAGCTTGTTGCTTATTATCATCCGTTAGGACACAAAAAACAGTTGGCACATCATACAATAGGTTAATGTCTTTGATTCCTTGAGAAACGGCTTCGCAAACAAAGTCAAAGTGTCTTGTTTCTCCTTTTATTACACTGCCGATTGCGATCATAGCGTTCAATTTATTATTTTTAATCAAATGCTTACAACCGTAGATAAGTTCAAAACTCCCGGGTACGTAAGAAATAAAAATATTGTCCTTATTTACGCCATGATCCAGAAGTGTTTGATAGGCACCCTTACACAAATTACCGGTTATTTCGCTATTCCATTCAGAAACAACAATCCCAAATCGGAATCCTTCCGCATTTGGGATTGTTGATCTATCATATGCCGATAAATTGGTAGTTGCCATAGGTAAAATAGCAATTAGTTTTTAGCTATTTGTGCTCTCTGAATATATATATTAATGTTCTTTGCCTCATCAGACTTAGTATATTCATTTTTTATTCTCGTAAAAGAACTTTCTGCTTTGTCATATTCATTTAATTCCATAGCAACATTTCCTGCTTTAAATAAATATAAAGGTGTAGTAAAATTATTATCTTTAAAATTAGCTGCATCCGTATAGTACTTTAAGGCATCATCAGGTTGATTAATTTCAGAAAATGCATCGCCTATATTTCCAAGTGCCAGAGCACCAAGCATTTCATCATCAGAAGTGAAATCACTTAAAAATTGAATGGCATTTTCGTAATCGCCAATTTTCAAGTAGGCAATTCCTGACATATATTTTGCCAGGTTACCCGCCTTTGTATTGTTATATTGTTCGGCTATATCTATCAAGCCATACTTACCGTCCGCTCCATTTAAACTTAAATTATATAAAGAATCAACGGCAACCGACGAAGTTTGAGCTTGTTCAAAATATCTTTTTGGAAATGCAAGTTCATCTGCCGCTTCTATCTCCTTTGGCTCGATAATATATTTGTTATATGCAAGATATCCCAAGATAATAACTGTTATAGCAATCAACCCAATAAATATTGGTCTTTGATTTTTCTCAACCCATTGCTCCGACTTTGAAGCAGATTCATCTAAAGTTTTAAAAACCTCCGCTGTAGTACTCTGGTCTGTAATATTAGCTTGGTCTCCTTTTTTTCCTTTATTTCCTCGTTTTTTATATGTTGCCATCTCTCTATTTATTAATTGCGCAAAAATATAATTTTTATTGAAAAATATAACCTATTTTTAATGTTAATTTTCGTTTTTTTGTTGATTGAGTTTATTCAACTCGAAGTTGAGTATATGGTATTGATATTTAGTATTTTATATTTATTGTCTGTTGAATATTTTTATTTTTTGAATAATCTTTAGGTCGAGGCCAGAAACTGCTGTGAGAATAAGCATATGTATTTAAAAGAACTAACCTTAATTAATTATAAAAATTTTCCATCAAAATCGTTGGTATTTGATGAGAAAATAAATTGTTTTGTTGGCAGTAATGGTGTTGGAAAGACCAATATATTAGATGCTATATACTATTTGTCCAATACAAAAGGATATTTTAATTCTGTGGCTACTCAAAATATTAGACATGGCCAAGAATTTTTTGTAATCGATGGGAAGTATTTTAAAGGTGAAAGAGAAGAGATTATTAATTGTAGTTTAAAAAAAGGATTAAAAAAGGTTGTAAAGAGGAATGGGAAAGAATATGAAAAATTATCTCAGCATGTTGGATTATTACCGTTAGTTATTATTTCTCCTGCAGATTCAAATCTAATCGTTGAAGGAAGTGAATTGAGAAGAAAATTTATGGATAGCATTATTTCATTAAATGATAATGATTATTTGCAAAATCTTTTAAAGTATAATAAGGTATTATCGCAACGAAACTCCCTTTTAAAATATTTTGCATCTAACAATACCTTCGATTCACTCAATATTGAGATCTATGATAACGAGTTGATAAAATTTGGAACGGAACTTTATGAAAAAAGAAAAGTCTTTATTGATGAATTCGCACCAATTTTCTTGGATAGATATGAGCATATCATTGAACGATCAGATTTTCAGAATTTTTCAGAAGAAGTTTCATTACAATATAAGTCTCAATTAGATAAAGTTAATTTTAAGGAGTTGCTGTCTAAAAACATTAATAAAGATAGAGTTCTACAATTCACTTCCGTTGGAACGCATAAAGACGATCTAAGCTTTAAACTAAATGGATATTCAATTAAAAAAACTGGTTCTCAGGGTCAACAGAAATCGTTTTTGATTGCTTTAAAATTAGCTCAGTTTGAATTTATAAAAAAACATAAAAATTTAAAACCATTGTTACTTTTAGATGATATTTTTGATAAATTAGATGATAAAAGAGTTGGGCAATTAATTGATTTGGTGAACAACGAAAACTTTGGACAAATTTTCATTTCAGATACACACATGGATAGGACGGAAGAATTAATAAAGCGGACCGAACAATCGTACAAGTTGTTTGAGCTGGAATAATATAAGATAAATGGCAAAAAGAGAGAACGAAACTTTTTCTATAAAAGATCTGATACCACATATGTTGCAAGAAAATAAATTGCAAAAAGGTATGGATCAGATGGCCGTTAAGGAAGCATGGGAAAAGGTTATGGGAAAAGGTGTTATGAGCTATACAGAATCTATTTCTTTAAAAAATAATACACTATATGTTAAGCTAACTTCATCTACGCTTAGGGAAGAATTGGGATATGGTAAAAATAAAATTATTAAGATGCTTAATACTAGTTTAAACAGCGAGCTGATAAAATCAATTAGACTAGTTTAATAAGTGAGAAACTCCAAAAAATTTATCCAAATTCCGTTCCGATACCTACTTTCCTGCCGGGGATAAGTGAATCCCGCATCCAACAATTTGATCAGCGGGATCCATGTTTATTACAACCTTACTTTTGTTAGCTCCTAAAAGATCTCTCTTCCAGCAAAATGGAAAGTGCCTTCAATAAATGCATTCTCATCGCTGTCAGAGCCATGAACTGCATTTTCACTAATGGATGTAGCAAATGATTTTCTTATGGTTCCTTCGGCAGCTTCTGCAGGATTTGTAGCTCCAATTAAAGTTCTAAAATCTTCAACAGCATTATCTTTCTCTAAAATTGCTGCTATTATTGGTCCACGAGTCATATATTCTACCAAATCACTAAAGAATGGCCTTTCCTTATGAACATCATAAAATGTTTCAGCATCGTTTTTAGTCATCTGAATTTGTTTCATTGCCACAATTCTAAACCCTGCAGCATTAATTTTTTCTAATATTGCTCCTGTGTATCCCTTTTCAACTGAATCAGGTTTAAGCATGGTAAATGTTCTATTCGTTGTCATTAATTTGATTTTAAATTTTGGCAAAAATAATCTATTATTGGAATAATAAATAATCGACAGACCTTAAATTTTAATATTTTTGAGTAATATTTTGAAGTAGGAGGTTCTTTTGTCCTCTGATTTCCATATGCACATTGTTTGTTTTAAAGTCAATTTTTAATATTCCAAAATTAATATCAGAAACAACATCAGATATTCTATAAACATTTGGCTCACCTTGAAAGGAAGAGTAGGAATGTGTAAGACCACTTGAAGTAAAGTCAATTATTGGGTAGTTCGAATTTTTTATACTGTCCCTTGAAATTTCAGAAATATGTCTGTCTCCGGATAAGATTATTACACCCTTTGCTTTAGAAGCTGAAATAATCTCTTTCATTTTATCAACCTCGTGTGGCATATTTCCCCAACTTTCAAACCCATGTTCACGCGATAAAAATTGGATACTGCTTACTATAATGTTATAGTTTGACTTGGTAGTTTTTAATTCCATCTCAAGCCATTCCCATTGTATTTTTCCCAATATGGTTCCTTCGCTGTAATTATTTGGAATATACCTTTTATTGCCAGTAGTATCTATTGTTAAACGGCTTCTAAAATATCTGGTATCTAGGACTATGATTTTAACAGAATTTTGTCCGACCATAAATTTTTCTGTATAATAAACGCCTTTTCTACTTCTTCTTCGATCTAAAGAATCAATGTCAAAAAAATCTAGAAAAATTTGTTGAACACTATCTTTTTTTTCGAACTCTTTTCCTCCGTCGTTTAAACCATAATCATGGTCATCCCAAGTACCCATTATATGAATATCTTTTCTGAAATTTTGATATGCGGTATCATTTTTTTGTTGCTCATAGCTCTTTTTCATTCCTTTAACATCCTTACCATCAGCGTAAACTATATCTCCTCCCCAAATAAATATATTGGGGTCGTTCTTTCGAATTTCATTCCATAAAACATTTTGTATATTTTGATTATCACAAGAACCAAAAGCAATGGTGAAAGCATCATTGGATTCGTTTATATCTTTCTTTTCCAAACATGAAAATAAACCAAGTGATAAACAAAAAATCAATATTTTATACATTTTTTTCTTATATTTTTGCTAAATATTATCGGTAGCTATTATCAGATATAAATCTGAGATCAAAGTTAGGATAAATCAATATCGAAATAGTTAGAAATTGAAATTAAATCTTTTTTTATTGTATATTCGCGCTCTATGAATTCAGAAAAATTTGATGAAATAATAGAGCTTCTTTCAGCTCCAAAAAAGATTGTAATTGTATCGCACAGAAACCCTGATGGAGACGCATATGGTTCAAGTTTGGCATTATATCATTACCTTCTAAAATCCGATCATTTAGTAACTGTTTTGTCACCAAATGATGCTCCTGACTTTTTAAAGTGGCTTCCAGCTCAGGAAAAAATTGTAATTTTCGAAAAAGAGGTGGATAAGGGAAGGAAATTGTTGGAAGAAGCAGAAATTGTTTTTACTCTGGATTTCAATTCTTTACATCGAGTTGGGCAGAAAATGTTAATTCCACTTGAAAAAATAAAACCGATTTTTATCATGATCGATCATCATCAACAGCCCGATGATTATGCAAAATACACTTTTGTAGATCCGGAATCATGCTCAACCAGTCAATTAGTTTATCAGTTTATCGAAAAATTAAACCATCTGAATTATATTGATAGAGACATTGCAACCTGTCTTTACACAGGTATATTAACAGATACCGGTTCCTTTCGTTTCCCTTCTACTACTAGTGTAACACACAGAATAGTTGCAAACTTATTGGACTTGGGAGCTAATAATTCTGAAATATATAATCAGATTCACAATGTAAACACCTATAATCGCGTTCAGTTATTAGGTCGTGCCTTGAAGAATTTGAAAGTGCTTAATGAATTTCATACAGCCTACATATCCTTATCTCAAAAAGACCTAAGGGAATTCAATTTTAGAAAAGGGGATACCGAGGGATTTGTAAATTATGCCTTATCTATAGAGAATGTAATATTTGCTGCGATATTTATTGAAGATAAGAATCAAGGGATCATTAAAATTTCTTTCAGATCTTCGAGTAACTTTTCAGTAAATGAGTTTTCTAGAAATCACTTTAATGGAGGTGGCCATATCAATGCAGCTGGTGGTAGGAGTGAAGAGACTTTAAATGTGACAATAAAGAATTTCATCAACATATTGCCAACATGCCAGGCAGAGTTAAAAGCATCTTATGAAAAATAATTTATTCTATCTCATCCTTATCTTAATAATCACTTCTTGTTCATCACCGGAGCCTAGAAAACCAATTATTAGAAAAACCAGTTCATTTATGTCTGAATCTGTTGAGAGAAATAAAGCGTTGAAGAACCAGGAAGAAGAAATATTCAGGCAAAAGATGGAAAAGGACAGCATTAATAATTATATCAGTTCAGAGTATGGGTTTTGGTATTATTATAAGGAAAAAGATACATCGAATAATACATTTGCTGCTACTGGAGATGAGGTCGTCTTCTCTTATGAAGTGAGGACTTTAAACGATGCTATTATTTATTCAAAAGAGGAAATAGGGAATCAAAATTATTTAGTAGACAAAGAAGAGTTGATCACCGGATTACAGGAGGGAATAAAATTAATGAAAGAAGGTGAAATTGTCGTTTTTTTATTTCCTTCATACAAGGCCTATGGATATACCGGAAATGAAAGAATCGGATCAAATGAACCATTAATATATATCGTAAACCTAAAAAAAATAATTAATAAAAATTAACAACATGAACTTAATTAAACTAACTTTTTTAATATTAACAGTAGCTTTCACTTCCTGTGAATCCAACAAGTATAATAATCTGGAGGATGGATTGTATGCAGATATTCAGACAGATAAAGGTGACATATTGCTAAAATTGGAATATGAGAACACGCCTGTTACGGTAGCGAATTTTGTCTCGTTAGCTGAAGGAACAAATACTTATGTAGAAGAAAAATATAAAGGAAAAAGATTCTATGATGGCTTGAAATTTCATCGGGTTGTAGAAGATTTTATGATTCAGGGCGGGGACCCCAGAGGAAATGGTTCCGGAGATCCTGGATATAAATTTGAGGATGAATTTGCGATGGATGAAAATGGAGAATTATTGTTTACCCATAAAAGCGGAGGAACACTTTCTATGGCAAATTCCGGTCCTGATTCAAACGGTAGTCAATTTTTTATTACTCATAAAGAGACGCCTTTCCTTGATGGCAGACATACGGTATTTGGTCACCTTATTCAAGGTCAAGCTGTGGTTGATTCCATCAAACAGGATGATATAATTAATAGGGTTGAAATTATAAGAGAGGGTAAGGCCGTCAAGGAATTTGATGCACAGGAAGTTTTTAATTCGTATTTCTCAGAAATTGAGGAAAGGAAAAAATTACAACAAGAAAAAATGAATAAGGTTAAGGCAGATCTCTTAAAATCGATAGACGATAATGAAGCAAATATTGTCAGTTTAGCTTCGGGTCTTAAGTATATTACTTTAAAAGAGGGATCAGGAGTAAAACCGGAGATAGGATCAAAAGTAATGGTGTATTATGCAGGGTACTTTACTACAGGTGATTTATTCGATACGAATGTCATTGACATAGCGAAATTGTATGATAAATATGACCGTAGAAGAGAAAGTGGAGGAGGCTATAATCCTGTACCTATGGATTATAGCCCGGATGCATCCTTGATAGCTGGTTTTAAAGAGGGCCTGCAACAAATGGGGATAGGAGATAAGTTATTACTGATTATCCCGTCCCATTTGGCTTATGGAGAGGAAGGAGCAAGGGGAGTAATTCCACCAAATTCAGATTTATTATTTGAGTTGGAAATTGTAGATCAAGTAAAATAGGAGTTTCAAAAAAAGAGGAAAATTTAATTTTCCTCTTTTTTTTTGAAATAGATATTGATTAACTCATTTGCTGCTTTAAAAGGTGAGATTTTGTTATTTTCAACACTTTGTGAAATTCTATTTAAATTAGTTCGGACTTCTCTATTCGAGTAAAAATTATCTTTTAATTGTTGATCGATCGTTTTTAAGAGCCAGTTTTTATTTTGTACAGTTCTGTTTTCATCAAAGCTGCCGTTAGCCTTTGTCATTTTCATAAAATCAGAAATAATATGCCAGGCTTCATCTATCCCGATATTCTTAAGGGCACTGCATGTGATAACTTTTGGACGCCAGGCATTATCTTTCAATGGGTATAAATGTAGAGCACTTTCAAATTCTGATCTGGCCAATTCAGCTTCTTTTATATTTTTATTGTCTGCTTTATTAATAATTATAGCATCGGTTAACTCCATGATACCGCGTTTGATACCCTGTAATTCATCTCCCGCTCCGGCTAATTTTAATAAGAGAAAGAAATCAACCATGGAACTTACTATTGTTTCTGATTGGCCCACTCCAACAGTTTCTATTAAGATCACATCATATCCTGCCGCCTCACACAAAACAATGGCCTCCTTTGTTCTTTTTGCCACTCCACCTAATTGATCTCCGGTGGGAGATGGTCTAATGAAGGCATTTTTCTCCTTAGTCAATTTCTCCATTCTTGTTTTATCGCCAAGTATACTGCCCTTATTAATAGAGCTACTCGGATCTATGGTCAATACGGCGATTCGTTTCTGAAGTTTGATCAAATGGATTCCAAATGCTTCTATAAAAGTGCTCTTACCAACACCAGGCACTCCGGTAATTCCAATTCTAACGGAATTATTAGCATATGGCAAACATGCCTCTAATAATTTAGAAGCCTTCTTATAATCTTCTTTTTTAGAACTTTCAATTAAAGTAATTGCCTTACTTAAATAGGTAATATCTCCAAGTAATATATTTTTTAAAAACTCAGATACTGTCGCGTTTTTGATATTTTTACTTTTACTATCCATTATATTGATGGTTGCTTTTGGGATGAACCATTTTATGTAAATTTAATATTTTTCAAAGAATGGGAATTAATTTGTATTTTATTTTTTAAAAAATGCAACGTTCAAAAACTTTAATCGTATTTATAATAGAAGATCTAGATAAATGAATCGAAACAATAAAGCTCAATCTGAATTGATTGAAAACTGTAAAAGGAACGACAGGAGAGCACAAATGAAATTATATGATTTGTATTGTAAAGCTATGTTCAACACCGCTTATAATTTCACAAAGGATGATATGTTGGCTCAGGATATGATGCAAGAAGCGTTCATAAAGGCTTTTGCTAAGATTAATACATATAATGCAGAAGCTTCTTTCGGATCCTGGTTAAAAAGAATTGTTATCAATCAATGCTTGGATTGTATAAAAAAGAAAAATCTGGAAACAGTTGAAATTAAAGAGGAGGTAATATCTATAACGGATGACGATAATTGGGATATAGACGAGGAAACCGGTATACAAGCAATATATTCTTGTATAGAAATGTTGCCACAGAAATGTAAAAATGTTGTAAAGCTATATTTACTAGAAGGTTACGATCATCAGGAAGTTGCCCAGATATTAGAAATATCAGAAGTTTCTTCTCGATCACAGTTATCCAGAGGGAAAAACAAATTAAGAGAACTTTTAATACAGAATAATTATGCAAGTTGATCTAAGAGAAAAAATTAAAAACGATAAAATGATGAGAGAGCTACCTAATAATCATCGGGATTTATTTGAACAACGTCTGAAAAAAGAATTGCATCAAAAAAGTAAAAGCTATTATACCTTCATGAAGGTAGCTGCATCTATCTTGATGCTAGTAAGCTTAGGATTTGCAGGTTATCAGTTCTTTAATACCGATATACCACAGGAAATTGTACAAACCGAGGAGAAATCCAGCAATAAAATTAACTCGTTGGCAGATATTTCTCCCGATTTAAAAAAAGTGGAAGATTATTATTTAATACAAATCAACTATCAAATCGCAAAAATTAAAATTACAGATGAAAATAAAGATTTATTAGAGTTGTATTTATTACAATTAAGCGTCTTACAACAAGAATATGAAGATCTTAATTTACTATTGAACACTGATGAAATAAGCGAGGACACGATTGAAGCATTGATAGAAAATTTGCAATTGAGGTTGCAATTATTAAAACAATTAAAAAAGAAATTGGAAATAATAGAAAATTTAAATTCAAAAGAAAATGAGAGTAAACAAGCATAGTTTTATATGGGCTTTAATACTTTGTACAACAATTGTATTTGGTCAGAAGCAAACAAAGGAAATAAATGAAAACTTTAAAGTAAATGCAGATGTGTTGGTAGAGATCGATACGAGACACTCCGATGTTACTGTTGAAGTTTGGAATAAGAATGAAGTTTCTATTCGTGGTGCGTGGGAGGTTGAAGGAATGACCAAGGAAGAAGCAACAGAATACTTTGAAAATTGGGATTTTGAAGCCTTGGGAAATAAGAGCAAAGTAGTAATTACTTCAAGATCAACTCACAATTATTATTCTCATAGCGTTGTCTTTGATGATATGGATTTTGACTTTGACTTTGACTTTGATTTCGAGTCGATTGCACAGGTAGGTGAAATGTTTGAAGGTAATTATTATTTTGAATCTGTACCACCTCTACCGCCTATGCCTCCCATGCCTCCCATGCCTCCAATGCCACCAATAGATATATCATCTATATCGGAAATTGAGTTCGACCATGAAGCTTATGAAAAAGATAAGGAAGGGTATATGGAAGAATTCGAAAAGCGTCAGAAGGAATGGGAAATAGAATTTGAAAAAAAGTTTGAACCACAAATGAAGGAATATGAAAAGCAGATGGAGAAGTGGGAGAAAGAATATGAGCCCCAAATGAAAGAATATGAAAAGCAGATGGAAGAGCAGGCAAAAAAATGGGAGAAAGAGATGGAACCCAAAATGAAAGAGTATGAAAAGCAAATGGAAATTCATGCTGAAAAAATGGAAAGTAAAATGGAACAAATGGAAAAAGACATAGAGATTAAGTATACTCAAAAGATGAACGATAAAGCGAACGAATTGTCTAAAAAATACAAAATAAAAAAGAGTTTAGTGATCAAAGTTCCTAAAGGAGCAGTAATTGACGTTAACGCACAGTATGGTAAAATTGTAATACCGAATGGACTAAAGAGAGTGAATTAAATTAAATATTTGATTTTATATGGGTTTGATTGAAGCATCTAGAATTAAAGAATTTTAGATGTTTTTTTTTGTAAAATCATAAGGGAATAGTTATTATCTTTGAGGCCATCGTAATATATGTTTCAACAGTAGCTTCTAGAATGCAAAAACTTTCAATTTATAATTCACTTAGCAATAAAAAAGAACTTTTTGAGCCTTTAAAAAAAGGCTATGTTGGCATGTATGTCTGTGGACCAACAGTTTATAGTAATGTTCACTTAGGTAATGTAAGGACCTTTATGTCATTTGATATGATATATAGATACTTTTTGCATCTTGGTTATAAGGTTAGATATGTTAGAAATATAACTGATGCCGGACATTTAACCGATGAATCGAATGAGGATAAAATCTCCACAAAGGCAAGATTGGAGAAACTGGAACCAATGGAAATAGTACAGAGGTACACTGTTGATTTTCACAATATTTTACAGAAATTCAATTTTCTTACACCAAGTATAGAACCAACAGCTACCGGGCATATCGTTGAACAAATCAAAGCTATTGAAACAATTATTGATAATGGGCTTGCCTATGAAGTTAATGGTTCCGTTTATTTTGATGTTCTAAAATACAATGAAACAGAGAATTACGGAATTCTTTCGAGAAGAAGAATAGAAGATGCTATCGAAAATACTAGGGTTTTAGACGGTCAATCAGATAAAAAAAATCCTCAAGATTTTGCTCTGTGGAAAAAAGCAGAGCCAGAACATATTCAACGGTGGGATTCTCCCTGGAGTATAGGTTTTCCAGGTTGGCATTTAGAATGTACAGTTATGAGTACAAAATATTTAGGTGAGGAATTTGATATACACGGAGGTGGTATGGATTTAAAATTTCCACATCATGAATGTGAAATTGCCCAGGCACAGGCCTGTAATCATGTAAATCCGGTTAGATACTGGATGCATGGCAATATGCTTACTTTGGAAGGTAAGAAAATGTCAAAATCAACGGGAAATAATATTTTACCAAATGAAATTTTTACAGGGGATAATGAAAAACTGAGCAAAGCTTTCTCTCCAGGAGTTTTTAGGTTTTTTATGATGCAAGCGCATTACAGAAGTATTCTCGATTTTTCAAATGATGCTATTTTAGCCGCGGAAAAAGGATTTAATAGATTGATGGATGCCGTTAAATTATTAGATAATTTAAAAGCAAGTACAAATTCATCAATTGATCTGTTGGCGTGGAAAGAAAATTGCTATCACGCTATGAATGATGATTTTAACACGCCCATTTTAATTGCAAATTTATTTGAGGCTGTAAAATTTATAAATCTTATTTCTATCGGAAAAGAAAGTCTGGCACCCGAAGAATTGATGGAGTTCAAAATCATTGTAAAATCTTTTGTTTTTGATATTTTAGGCCTGGAAACTGAATTAGAGAAAACTTCTAATTCTGATAAGTTAGACGGTGCAGTAGAACTTCTTATACAATTGCGTAATGAAGCCAGAGAGAATAAAAACTGGGCGCTCTCCGATCAAATACGTGATGAGCTAATAACACTTGGGATTCAATTAAAAGATGGTAAAGAGGGAACAACATTTTCTGTAAACTGATCTTTTAGCTCTACGGTACAAAAGAGATCCATGTTAAAAAAGATATTAATATATCCATTAATAATACTTGTAAAATTTTATCAGGTGGCCATTTCGCCATACTTGCCTGCTAGCTGTAGGTATAGTCCAACCTGTTCACATTATACTTTAGAAGCACTCCGAAAACACGGTTTGTTTAGAGGAGGATGGTTGGCAATTAAAAGAATTTCCAGTTGCCACCCATGGGGTGGAGAAGGATATGATCCTGTTCCAGATAAAAAAAATGAAAAATAGTCGATTAAATACCTTAACTAGATAATCTCAAATAGTATATATTTACATTCTTAAAAATAACGCTAATATGATTTACTCAAGTATAGATTGGAATCCAAATATTGAATTATTTAAGATAGGATCCTTTGCTGTAAGATATTATAGCCTCATGTTTGTTTTGGCTTTTGTCATAGGAATTCAAATATTGAAAAAGATATACAAGCAAGAAAATATTTCCATAGAAAAATTGGATTCTGTTTTTATATACTTAATTGTTGGAACTATTGTAGGTGCTAGGATTGGTCATTTTTTATTTTATGATACAAGGTTCTTATTCGAACATCCATTGGAAGTATTATTGCCTGTTAGATTTGACCCATTTAGGTTTACCGGCTACCAAGGATTGGCAAGTCATGGTGCTGCTATCGGGATTATTACTGCAATGTATATTTACAGTAAGAGAATATTACACAAACCTGTTTTGTGGATATTAGACCGAATAGTAATTTCTGTTGCGATCGGTGGTGCTTTTATTAGAATAGGAAATTTAATCAATTCAGAAATTATTGGTAAGCGAACCAATTCTGATTACGGCTTTATATTTCGTCAGTTGGGAGAGGATTTTCCTAGACACCCCGCTCAGCTATATGAAGCTTTTGGTTATGTTTTATTGAGTATTTTATTTTGGTATATCTATTGGAAAACAGATATAAAGAATAAAGTGGGTTATATATTTGGGTTATTTTTAGTGTTACTGTGGTCCATCAGATTCGTTGTAGAATTCTTTAAAGAAGCTCAGGTCGATGATCGTGGAACATGGGATTTGAATACGGGTCAGTTACTTAGCATTCCAATGATTTTGATCGGATTCTATTTGATGTATAACGCGAATAGGAGAGCAGCTTAAATTTCTTTATTCTTATCGTAAGGAATTGCTCTCAGAACGTGCTCAATTGCTTCAATGCGCGCCTCTGTTTTTCTGTTTGCCCTGATAACCTTAAAAGGAATTCCTCCTTTTTTGGTATTTTCGAACATTCGTTTTTTGTACAACGTATAGGAATCCCATAATTCCTGTGCCCGTTCATCCACTTTACTCATTTTCCAGATTTTTAGCGGGTTATTTTTTATATCTAAAAAACGTTTGCTTTGTTCCTTTTTAGAAATGGACATATAGATCTTAACCAATTGAATCCCTGATTCGGTGATCATTCTTTCAAACTCATTTACTTGGGTCATAAAAACATTGTACTCCTCTTCAGTGCAAAATCCATTAACAGGTTCTACTACGGCTCTATTATACCAGCTCCTGTCAAAAAATAATATTTCTCCGGCTTTTGGAAATTCTTTAACATATCTTTGAAAATACCATTGTGTTTGTTCTTCTTCAGTAGGTCTCGGAAGAGCTACAATTCTAAAATGACGCGGATCAATTCTTTCTGTAAGCCTTCTAATTGCTCCACCTTTACCGGCCGCATCTCGCCCTTCAAAAATTACAATAACCCTTTGATTATTATCTATTAGTGTGGATTGCATTCTAATCAATTCGACTTGTAATTTTTTTAAATTCTTTGTATAATCAATGTAGCGTACCGATTTTTCAGCATTTATAATTTCACTATTCAATAATGAAATTAGACCTTTTTTCGAATTTAGTTTTATTAAATCTTTATCTGTTAGTTTTTCCATCATATCACCTATTTAATCGTATCTATGTAAAGATCTGTAATAATTCATTATAACATTAGGGTCCGGAAGTAAAGAAATTTTCGAATCATCTTTTCCCTCATAATCAATTCGCGTAAGCACATAGCGCATACATTCTAATCTGGCAGTTTGCTTGTTATTCGTTTTTACAATGGTCCAAGGGCAAAAGGATGTATGTGTTTTACTAAACATCTGCTCCTTATACTTTGTATAAACATCCCAATATTCTTGTCCTTTTTTGTCAACGGGGCTAAATTTCCATCGCTTTAAGGGATTGTCCATACGAGCTTCAAATCTAAGCAGTTGTTCTTCTTTAGATATTGATAACCAGAATTTTATAATTATTACACCATCCTCATACAGCATGTGTTCAAATTCAGGTAATTGTACCATAAATTGATTGTATTGTTGTTTATTGCAAAAACTCATAACAGGTTCAACAACTGCTCGATTATACCAACTTCGATCAAAAAAAACAACTTCCCCCGGGTTAGGTAAATGTTGTATATATCTTCTAAAATACCATTGTCCCTTCTCAACATTCGTAGGTTTGTTCAAAGCCACCAATCGCATAGACCGTGGGTTTAGGTGCTCTGTAAAGCGTCTTATGTTGCCACCTTTTCCAGCCGCATCTCTTCCTTCGAAAATTATTGCAATTCTCTTCTTCTCTCTGCTCGCCCATTGCTGAAGTTTAACCAATTCAATTTGAAGTAGATTCTTTTCTTCTTCATACCGAAGGGTGGAAATAACTTTCTCAATGTTTATCCCTTTATTTAAAACAGTATCTAAAAGATCCTTTCTTGTTTTTATTTTATCGAAGTCTTGTTGTGTTATTGTCTGTTCTTCAGTCATAGATTAGCATTATTCAGTTATACATGAACTCGCGTTATTGTTTATATTCAATTTTGCATCGTTAGGTGATATGTATGGAATTCCAAGCCCCATTCCCCTTAAAATAAACATCAACCCGATTATTATTACAAATATAGGAATTGCTTTTTGAATTTTATTTCGAATAGATAATTTTAAAAAATTACCTAGAAAAATGGCACCTGTCATAAGAGGTATGGTTCCTAATCCAAACAAGAACATAAATAAGGCTCCTCTCAATGCATTGGCCTCAGAAATAGATCCAAATAAAGCCATATAAACCAAACCGCAAGGTAAAAATCCATTAAAGAATCCAATGGAGAATAATGCTTTATTTGATTTTTTCTTAAGATACAAACCGAGCTTTGATTTTACCTTATGGATTCCATGATAAATAGGTTTTGACAAACTATATTTATTAAAAATATTTACAGGAACGACAACAGTTATGATCATTAAAACACCAATTAAGATAGACAGTCTTTGCTGGAAACCAGATAAGTAGAGCCCTCTCCCTAGTAGGCCGAATAATAGTCCGATAAGACTATAGGTAATAAGCCTTCCAAGGTGATATAAAAAGGTTTGCCATATCATTTTACCTTTATTTGATTTGTCAACTGGTAGTATAAAAGCTATTGGGCCACACATGCCAACGCAGTGAAAACTACCTAATAAACCTAATATGAATGCAGTGTAAAAAATAATATTATATTTAATTAATAATTATTTCGTTAAATCATAGCTACTATATGAGAAGATTATCTTCCATGATCTGAATTAGCGGCCCTTGATTAGGATGAGAATCTCATTGATAAAACCAGCTTTCCTTTAATAGATATTCTTCATCATTATATTGCCAATCTACTCTAACTTCCCATTTTCCGGAAACCAACATACTGTCTTCAATTAGCATGGTATCACTGGAAAGGTCAATTTTTTTTTCAAAATCCAATTTATCATTCGAACGTCTCAAGAAGTTAACTTTACCTTCAATTTTATTGAAATCCTTATTTTTGGGGAACTGAATAATTATTCCTTTTTCTGTGTTGCTTAAACTCACATTTTCCGTTAAATATTTTGCATTATTCATTTTGTCAATCTCTTCTTGATAATGTAATTCATCCTTGTAATAATCGTCGGAAACTAAATGATGCTCGTACTCTTCCATAAAGATTGTTTTGTAAACAAAACTTAGTATAAATGCAATAAAAAGTGTAATAGCGATTGCTATCCCGGTACCCCAATTTATTTTAATTTTCATTTTTCTGGCTTTTATAATTTAGTCAATTTTCACAGGTCCAAGGAAGTTGGTCTTGTCTGTATCGATCAATTCCTTATTGGAATAAATACCAATTTTTAATTTTTCTTTTGATGAATGAACATCTTCTTTATCAATTGTTATAAATAAAGTTCCCTCATGTAATCCACCCTTCGGAATGGAGATGTTCCCTCCAACAATTTGAATTTCTCCCTCATGTGAAATAAGTTTAAGGTCAACGTTCTCATAAACTTCATTCGTTTTATTAATTAATTTAAAAGTATATACATTTCTAATTGTGTTGCCTTCTGTTGTGTACAATTGACCGGGTAAACGCAAGATTTTGGCTTCTACATCATTCCTGAGAAATATTAAGGTCATTAAAAACCCTATTAATAGGGTCAATATGATGGAATAACTTATTATACGAGCATTGAATGAAAATTTCTCACCTTTTTCTATGTTGTTCTCTGATGTATACCTGATCAACCCTCTGTCGAAGCCAACGGTATCCATAATTTCGTCACAGGCATCAATACAAGCAGTACAATTTACACATTCTAATTGGGTGCCATTTCTAATATCTATTCCTGTTGGACAAACAAGGATACATTGTTTACATTCTATACAGTCACCAAGCCCTTCTGTTTCTCTGTCCTCCGTTTTACGCAATTTTTGACGCTTTTCACCACGTTCGTGGTCATATGCTACAATAATTGATTTATTATCCAGTAGTACGCCTTGTAATCTACCGTAGGGACAGGCAATAATACAAACCTGCTCTCTAAACCAGGCAAAAACAAAAAAGAAGACAGTAGTAAAGACGAGTAGATTAATTAGAGTATTTAAATGTTTAATCGGGCCGTCAATAATATGCTGAATCAAGATATCACCACCGATGAAATAAGCTAAAAATGCGTTAGCTATCAAAAATGAAATTATTGCAAAAATAGCCCACTTTAATAATTTTTTAGTAATTTTTTCGGCATTCCACTTTTGCTTATCTAATTTGATTTGCTTGGTTCTATCACCTTCTATAAGATACTCCACTTTACGAAATACCATTTCCATAAAAATTGTTTGAGGACACATCCAACCGCAAAAAATTCGACCAAAAATAACGGTAAAAAGAATGATAAAAACAAAGCCAATAAGCATTGACAATACCAAGAGATAAAAGTCTTGTGGCCAAAAAGGGAGGCCGAAAATATTAAATTTCCTATCTAGAACATTAAATAGTAAAAACTGATTACCATTGATCTTTATAAATGGAGCCGCGAATAAGGCGATCAATAATATCCAACTAACGTAGGTTCTATATTTAGTAAACCTTCCTTTAGGTTTTTTTGGGTAGATGACATTTCTTTTGCCTTCTTCATCTATAGTTCCAATAGAGTCTCTAAAATTGTTCTCTTCCTTTTCTTTCATAAAATTTTGAAATCTGAAAAGGCTAATTATTTAAAAATAATTAGCCTTTTCCACTACTAACTAAAAAAATCAAAAAATACAGTAGATTATCCTAAGATAAAATACTACTGTTTCTTCCAAATTATATCTCCTTCAGGTGCTTTTGGGTTTGCAGGTGTCGTCCCTTGCATTGAAATGATATAACTTGATAATTGTTGTCTCTCGAGTAAACTTAGCGTGCTTTCCCATGAAATCATACCTTTGCCGGGTCTGCCTCCTTTAGAAATTGTGTTGAAGATATTTGACATATCACCACCTAAAACCCAATTTTCATCAGTTAAATTTGGTCCAATACTCCCACCTAAATCGTCCAAATGACATGCCGTACATGTTTTTGTGGTGAATAATTCTTTCCCCTTAGCCAAATTCTCTGCATCGGTGAATACTTCCAGGTTTTCAGTATTAAAAAGATCAGGATTTGCTTTAATATATTCTTCAATTTCTTTTTTAGATTGTTCAACTTCATTAGCATATTCCATTTCCTGACTATATTTTTCAGAATTTGTAAATACCTGAACATAGTAAAAAATCCCAATTAAAATAGTAATATAAAAACCGTATTTCCACCAGGGCGGAAGTACATTGTCCAATTCCCTAATACCATCGTAGTCATGGTCGGTCATTACTTCGTCTTCCTTGCCAAGTTCATTGGCTTTGGTCATAGATTTTAGAAATCTTTTCCAACCACTAATTTGTTTATTATCACTCATGAGAATTATTTTTTATGTCGTTATCTAAGGGTAAATTACTTAACTCATCTATACTTTTTTTAGGCATTTTAAATACAAAGAATAGCATCGTTGTAAAGACTAAAAAAAATAAGATCAAGGATATAATTGGATATATTTCTATTCCAACGATTGTGTCTAAATGATGTTTAATATATTTAAGCATAGTATCTAGTTTTGTGCAGATTGCCCTGCTTTTATATCCGTACCCAATCTCTGTAAATAAGCTATTAAAGCAATAATTTCTTTATTTTCCATATTTGAGGAACCATAATTTTTTACATATTCCGGATCCTGTCTTAAATTCTTTTCAATTTCTGCAGCCTGATTTTTTAATAAGTACACAGCCTTATCCAGATCAAATTGAGAATATGGTACTCCAAGTAACACCATCGCATTTATCTTATCAACCGTTTTTGATATGTCTAGATCATCTTTCAATAGCCAAGGATATTGTGGCATGATAGATCCGGGAGATGTTAATCTAGGATCTAGCATATGATTGAAATGCCAGTTGTCATTATATTTTCCACCTATTCTATGTAGATCCGGACCGGTTCTTCTTGAGCCCCATAAAAATGGATGATCATAGACAAATTCACCAGCTTTAGAATACTCTCCATATCGTTCTACTTCAGACCTAAAAGGTCTAATCATTTGAGAATGGCAGTTGTTACAGCCTTCTCGAATATAAAGATCTCTTCCCTCTAATTCAAGTGGAGTATAAGGTTTTACGGAAGTGATTTTTGGAATATTTGAATCAACCACTAATAATGGTATAATTTCCACTGCACCACCAATTATCACTGCTACGGCAACAAGAACGGTAAACAAAACAGTTCTTCTTTCTAACCATGAATGAACTGCCTCTCCTTGTACTCTTGAGGAAGTTATTTTCTTCAGTGGCACAGCTTCTGCTAATTCGTCTTCAACAACTGAACCTGCTTTTGCAGTTTTGTAAACATTATATGCTAATAAAAGAAAACCAGTTAGGTAAAGTGTTCCACCAAAAGCACGCATGGCATACATTGGCATGATTTCAGTTACGGTTTCCAAGAAGTTACCATAGAGTAAAGTCCCATCCGGATTGAATTGTTTCCACATAGAAGCTTGCATAAAGCCGGCTACGTACAACGGAAGTGCGTAAAATAAGATACCCAATGTACCTATCCAGAAATGGATATTTGCCAACTTTTTAGAATACAATTCTGTTTTCCATAATTTTCCGGCCAACCAGTAAATTATACCCGCTGCCATAAAACCATTCCACGCTAACGCACCAATATGAACATGGGCAATGATCCAGTCTGTATAATGACCAATTGCATTTAAGTTCTTAAACGATAACATAGGTCCCTCAAAAGTTGACATACCATAGCCGGTAATCGCAACAACAAAGAATTTCAAAATGGGATCCTCACGTACCTTATCCCATGCACCACGAAGAGTAAGTAGACCATTGATCATACCACCCCAGGATGGGAAAATTAGCATTACAGAAAAAACGGTACCTAAATTCTGAGCCCACTCTGGGAGCGCAGTATACAACAAATGATGGGGACCAGCCCAGATATAAATGAATATCAATGACCAAAAATGAATAATGGATAATCTATAGGAATACACCGGTCTATTTGCAACTTTTGGAACAAAATAATACATCAAACCTAGGATAGGAGTGGTTAAGAAAAATGCTACAGCATTGTGTCCGTACCACCATTGCACCAATGCATCCTGAACACCGGCATAAATAGAATAACTTTTAAAAGCCGAAACAGGTAATTCTAAATTGTTAAAAATATGAAGTATGGCAACAGTTACTAGCGTGGCCAGATAAAACCAAATTGCAACATAGATATGTCGTTGTCTTCTCTTTAAAATTGTACCTATCATGTTGATACCCATGATAACCCAAATAACTGTTATTGCGATATCAATTGGCCATTCTAACTCAGCATATTCTTTTGAAGATGTATATCCTAAGGGCAAGGTAATTGCGGCGGCAACAATTATAAGTTGCCATCCCCAAAAATGTATTTTACTTAATACATCGCTGAACATTCTTGCTTTTAATAATCTTTGCATAGAATAGTACACTCCCATGAAAATACTATTACCTACAAATGCAAAAATTACCGCGTTGGTGTGAAGTGGGCGTAGTCTTCCAAAACTTAGCCATGAAATTCCTTCCATGTAATTCGGAAAAATAAATAGAAAAGCAACCATAAGGCCAACTAACATTCCTACAACACCCCAAAGGGCAGTTGCAATAAGGAACATTTTTACTATTTTGTTGTCGTAATAAAATTGTTCTTTTTCCATAAAAAATTAGGATAATGATTAATAAATTAGTTAGTAATATTTTTATCGGTGATTTTCTTTTTTACCAGCTCATCATCAAACAACATCCTTACAGATGGCGTATATAAATCATCATATTGTCCTGATTTTACAGATTTTATAAATAAAATAAAAAAAATAACAGCAATAATAAGACTGGCTATTATGAGGGTGAAAATGATAGTCATCATTGATTTTTTAGTCGTAACAAATTAAAAAAAATAGAACGTTATTAAACATGACAAATGTCATATTTTATTTTAAAATTTTTTAGTATCCCAAATGTAACATTTTTTTTGCAATTATATTTGTACTTAATGTAACAAATATAACAACCGATATTGAACTTATCGGCATAAGAACGGCGGCTATGATTGGTGATAAATTTCCAGTTATAGCAAACAATAATCCGATAATATTATATAAAAATGAGATAATAAAACTAATCTTTATTATTGTCATGGTCTTACGTGATAATGCAATAAATACAGGTAATTTATTAAAGAATTTAGCATCTAGGATTGCATCGCACGCTGGAGAGAACACATTTATATTTTCCGATATTGCTACACCTACGTTGCTTTGGGCTAAAGCACCAGCATCGTTCAGTCCGTCACCTAGCATCATTATGTTTTTTTTATCCTCTTGATTTTTTTTAATATACTCTAGTTTATCTTCTGGTTTTTGATTGAATAATAAGTTAGAATGTGAGGGTAGTAGTTTCTTTAAATAAACCTTTTCTCCTTCATTATCACCTGATAAAATGGAGATCTTAAACTCTTTGGCTAAATGTTTAAATACCTCTTCCAATCCTTTTCTATAGGTATTCTGAAAAATGAATTTTCCTTTTATTATGTCATTTATACGAACATATATTTTTGTTTGGTCATTTAATTCTTCTTTTGAACCGATAAAACTTCCTGAACCCAACATCAATTTACAACCTTCTACAATACCTTCAATACCCTTTCCTAAAATTTCCTGAAACTCTGAAATCTCTTTACTTTCATCCATAGTCAAGGAATCATATAACATTCTGCTTAAAGGATGGTTAGAGGCTCTAAGTAAGGCTTTTATTTGACTTAACTCATGAGTTGTTAGCGTAGTTCCATCATAATGTATTTGTGAAGCCTTATTTGTAGTAATTGTACCGGTCTTATCAAAAACTATTGTATTTGTCTTAGAAATGGCCTCTATGACATTGGTGTTTTTAAGATAAAATTTTTCCTTTCCAAAGATCCGAATCATATTGCCTAATGCAAATGGAGCCGAAAGAGCTAAGGCACAGGGGCAAGCAATAATTAGTATTGCAGATACAACTTGAAAGGCAATTATTTTATCTATAGTAAACCAATATATTCCCGCTACTAAAGCAATAGATAATATGATCATTGTAAAGTATTTGCTTATAGAATCGGTTATTGATTTTATATTTTTGGGATTATCCCTTTGAAATACATCATTACTCCATAGTTGTGTTAGGTAGCTCTGAGCAACCGTTTGTACAACTTCCATTTCAATCGCGCCATTGGTTTGTTTACCACCGGCGAAAATTTTATCCCCCGATTTTTTAATTACCGGCATGGATTCCCCTGTCACAAAACTATAATCCAATAAGGCATTTCCATTTAACAAAATACCATCTACAGGGATAATTTCTTCATTTCTAATAAGTAATCGATGCCCTTTTTCAATATCATGAACAGCTATATTTTCTTCGGTTTTATTTTTATTAATTTTAGTAACAGCTATAGGGAAATAGGATTTATAATCCCTTTCAAAGGATAAAAAGCTATAGGTTTTTTGCTGAAAGACCTTTCCGAGTAATAGAAAGAATATAAGACCCGTAAGACTATCAAAATATCCCTGACCGGTTTGTGAAAATATTTCATAACAGCTTCGTGCAAATAAGACGAGTATTCCAAGTGAAATAGGGACATCTATATTTAAAATGTTATGTCTTAGTCCTTTATATGCTGATATTAAATAATCTTTTGCTGAATATGCCACAGCAGGAATCGAAAACACAAACATCAGGCCTCTGAAAAAGGGTTTGAACCTATTGAGCCAATACTCATCCATTTCAAAATATTCCGGAAAAGAAAGAAGCATTACATTTCCAAAAGCGAAACCAGCTACTGCGACTTGATAGATTAAAGTTCTGTTGATTTTAGTCAATTTTCTATCATCATCCTCCAAGCTAATAAATGGTTCATAACCAATGGAAGTAATTAATTCAACAACTTCACGTAAACTAATTTGATCATTTTTGTAGGTAATTCTGGCCTCCTTTTTTGGAAAGTTGACTATGGAAACTTTTATTCCATTATTTAATTTATGGAGATTTTCTAGAACCCAGATGCAGGAACTGCAATGTATACTCGGGATAAAAAAATTAACAACTGCCGTTTGCCCATCGTTAAATTCTACTAACTTAGAGGCAATATTTTCATTGTCAAGATAATCGTACTTTCCTTTTATTTCAGAAGGGATAGTACCGGGAGTCTTTTCTAAATCGTAATAACAAGCCAGTTCATTTTGATTTAAAATTTCGTAAACTGTTTTGCAGCCATTACAGCAAAAAATTTTGTTATCGAATTCTATTTTATGGATATTACACTCGGTGCCGCAATGAAAGCAATCTTTTTTCGACATATTAGAAATAAATCTAGGTTGTAAAGTTCATTTAAATAATTCTCATAAAAAAATGGATAATGTGATAATTTGTATAAATTTGCAAACAAATAATTTTTTTTGAAATGGAGCAAAAATGCCAACAATGTGTTATTAGGGATCTAAATTCTTTGAATAAAGCCAAACCAGAAGATTTGATTGATATAAACAATCATAAAAAATCTTTAGAATTTAAAAAAGGGGAAAGCATTTTTACAGAAGGGAAATCTTTAAAAGGTGTTTATTGCTTGAGAAATGGTAATTGCAAATTGACCAAATTAGCACCAAATGGCAAGGAACAAATTGTTAGATTTATTCAGAAAGGTGAACTCGTTGGTTATAGGTCTGTACTTAGTAATTCTGTAGCTCACTTAACCGTTACAGCGATGGAAGACATGGAGGTATGTTTCATACCAAAAAATGATATGTTGACCTTAATTCAAAAGAATGCCGAATTTTCCATGGAGATAACCAAGGCTTTATGCGACGATCTGGATGAGGCGAATTCATCTATCGCCAATTTGGCACAAAAAAATGTACGGGAAAGATTGGCGGAATCACTTTTATTTTTTGAACGAATTTTTGGGGTAGATAAGGAAGGTTTTATAGCTGTTAGCTTAACAAGAGAAGAAATTGCCAATGCTGTTGGAACAGCAACGGAATCCACAATACGGTTACTCTCTCAATTTAAAAAAGAAGGGCATATAATTCTGCAAGGTAAACGGATCAAATTAGCCGATAAGACCAAATTAGAATATATTTCTGAAGGCTTCTAAAATAAAAAAGCGAGTAGTGAACTCGCTTTATTTATTAAAATTCATTAAATGTTTTCTTAATTATTGCTGTACACTCCATCAATTGAGCTTCTGTCATTACAAGTGGGGGTGCAAAACGAATGATATTGCCGTGGGTTGGTTTCGCTAAGAGACCATTTTCCTTAAGCTTGATACATAATTCCAAAGCAGTTGTACTATCTTCAGAATCATTGATAACAATGGCATTTAATAACCCTTTCCCACGAACTAATCGTATAAGATCATTTTCTTTATTAAGGATTTCCAATTGCTCTCTAAAGATTATACCTAACCTTTCTGCATTCTCAGCAAGGTTTTCATCTTCTATAACTTTTAGCGCTTCCTTTGCAACAGCAGCTGCTAGGGGATTTCCTCCAAAAGTTGATCCATGTTGACCAGGTTTTATAACATTCATAATTTCATTATTGGCCAAAACAGCAGACACAGGATAAACACCTCCGGACAATGCTTTCCCTAATATTAGGATATCAGGTTCCACATTTTCATGATGAACGGCTAGGAGTTTTCCTGTTCTGGCAATACCGGTTTGTACTTCATCGGCTATAAAAAGAACATCATTTTCTTTGCAAATTTCTTTTGCTTTCGATAAATACCCTTCCCGAGGTACATATACTCCGGCTTCACCTTGTATCGGTTCTACTAAAAATCCAGCAATATTTTCTGTTGTTTTGATGGTTTGCTCTAAAGCTTCAATATTGTCATATGGGATCTTTATAAATCCCGGCGTATAAGGACCGAAATTTTTTCTAGCGTCTTCGTCATTCGAAAAAGAAATAATAGTAGTTGTTCTTCCATGGAAATTATTTTCACAGACTATAATTTTTGCCTGTTCCTCAGGAATCCCTTTCTTTTCATAGGCATATTTTCTACACAATTTAATGGCAGTTTCAACCGCTTCCGCCCCGGTATTCATTGGAAGTACTTTGTCAAAACCGAAATAAGAGGTAATGAATTTTTCATATTCTCCTAATTTATCATTGTAAAAGGCTCTGGAGGTGAGTGTTAATTCGTCCGCCTGATTTTTCAAGGCATTGATTATTCTAGGATGGCAATGTCCTTGATTTACAGCAGAATAGGCAGATAAAAAATCGTAATATCTTTTTCCTTCCACATCCCATACATAAACACCCTGTCCTTTAGTAAGAACTACTTCGAGCGGATGGTAATTGTGAGCACCATATTTATTCTCTAGGTCAATTGATTTTTGTGATGATGTAATTTGTGATAGCATCTCATTTAATTAAAATTTTAAAAAAATTCAATTCCTTCTTTGCCAATTCATATAAATTGAAGGAGAGAAATCATCCATAAAGAGACCTGCAATTTACGATAAATTTATCGCTTTTTAATTGTAAACATCAGTAAGAATGGAATGATCGAGAAGACCAACAGAGCAACAAAGCTATATTTTAAAGAGGACCAATCAGAAATTTTTCCCATTAGAAATGGGGTAACCAAAAAACCCAGAAAGCCTGCGCCGGCAATCATTGAAATACCTTGAGATGAATCAACTCCAGGAAGTTTGCCGCCAATTCTATACAATTCAGGAATAATGCCCGAAAACCCTAAGCCAACCAAGGCAAAACCAATAACAGAATAAATTAGATCCACCATAAGGATATTTATAAATCCAATGATCGCTATTAAAATACCAATTAATATGATGTTTATCGATCCAAATTCCTGACTTATTTTATCCCCAAAAAAGCGTCCAAATGCCATTGTAAGCGAAAATGCGGTAAACCCAAGTCCAAAATATTTTTCTTCGGTCTTAGAAATATTCTCAAGATATAAAGCGCTCCAATTCTCAATGGCTCCTTCGCTTCCCATGATAAAGAATCCAATGATCACCAATGTAAAAATAGGCTTCAATTGTGAAAGACTAAAACTACTTTTTTCAACTTTTTCGGAGGTATAATTGAGATAATTTTTGGCTAGGAAACCATTTATTAGAAGCATAATAATAATAACGATTGCCATATGATAAACAGGTATATCAACCATAGGTAGAAACCAGGTTCCTATTCCTGCGCTTATCATTCCTCCCAAACTAAAGAAACCATGATTTGCCGACATAATATGAATATTATCTTCTTTTTCTATTTCAGAAACCAAGCTATTCATGGAAATATCAGTTAATGCTGCGGCAGTACCAACAAAAAACAAAGATATGCAGAGTTCAACGTAAGAGGTTGCCACAAAAGGAAATAGAAAAAGGATCATAAAAATAAATAGTCCTATTGCAGTAGCCTTGCCAACATTAATTTTTTGAATTATTCTTGGAGTGATTACCAACATGACAAATATTCCCAATCCAAAGAATAAGGTTGCAGTACCAAAAGCACCATCATCAATATTCAACTTACTTTTTAGTTGAGGTATATAGATGGCCCAAGTGCCCATTAATACATTTAATGTGGCAAATACCATAGCTGGAGCTAAATATCTCGGATTCTTTAGTATAAGTCTTAGGGAATGCATGGTCTGAAATAAAAGGGCTAAAGTAATTTTTTTTGATAAAAATAATCAAACATTTTAAATATAAACACAAAAAAAGGCCTCCTGTTAAGAGACCTTTTAAAACAAGGGACTAGTTGTTAGTTTAATTTTAATATAATTCTGGCAAATAAATATCTACCACCAGAACCAAATTGTTGAGATCGTCTGGAATATTCAAATCTACCACTACTTCTATTAGCATCGATATTTCTATCAGGATAGGTGTCAAATAGGTTGCTTGAACCAATTACAAAACGTAAGCCATTATTTGCTAAATAGCTTAAAGACAAATCATTAACAAGTTTAGACCCAAAAACTTGTTGGTTGTCAACATTATTGGTCGCTTCAGTAACCTCACCAAAATAAACACTTCTAAACATGATATTAAATTTATTAATGTTATAGTTAAAAGTTAAATTCATTTTAGTTCTTGGAACAGCCTCTTCTAAATAAATCCTACTGGTCTCATCAAAATAAGTATCAACCAAACCAGCGTTCTCAAGAACTTCAGATGCATGAATTTCTCCAACTTGATTTGTTTGACCAAAAGTCGCAGAAAAATCAGTTCTTAAATTACTATTTTTAAAATTAGCTTTTTGTGTTATAACTACATCCAAACCGTAAGACTCCGTGTCAATCGCATTGGCAAAAAATGTTGCAGACCCAGCGTTAGCTTGTGCTAATAATCTTTTTAATAACTCATCGCCAGCGCTTCCGTCATCACTTGGTGCAAATTGACCGGTATAAACAATTCTGTCATCAATCTTAATAAAATATCCGTCAAGAGTAAAGCTTAAATTAAGGTTAGGTAATTTACCCGTAAAACCAAGGCTAACACTACTTGACTCTTCTTCTTTTAATTGAGGAATACCTAAAAGTTGAGCAGCTCTACTGTCATTAGAAAAAGTACCTACATCAGTAGGTATACCGTCAACAAAAATAGTTGATGTACTATTAAAATTCAATTGATGTAACGAAGGAGCTCTAAAGCCGGTATTACCAGAACCTCTTATCGCAAAATTATCGCCCAATTTTAATCTTGCAGCAAGTTTAAAATTAAGTGTCCCACCAAAGTCACTATAATTTTCATATCTCAAGGCACCACTTATTATAAAAGTATCCGATATATCAGCCTCAGCGTCAACATAAGTTGCAACACTATTTCTCGTTTTCATGACTTCGTTATCAGGACTAAATCCTGGAAATACTTGAGACCCACCTGGCCTTGCTCTCCCAAAAAAGTCTGCTACCTCGATGCTGTTCGGATCGTTAATATCCCAAACATCACCATTAGTATCATATTTAGCATAAGAACCTTCTTCACCAGCAAGTATATCATATTTTTCAACTCTATATTCAGCTCCAAAAGCAATATTAAAACCGGATAAAACATCTTCATAAAAACGACTCATATCAAAATTTGTCGTATTCTGAGTAAATGCGAACCCACCAGCATTAAACTCAACAGGTGTTGCATATTGCATGGTTGCGTTTGATGTGTTTTGGATGTTATAATCAAAGCTATTTGTTCCCCAGGTATTACTAAAATCAACACTCCAATCACCAATCATACTTTTGATACCTGCTGCGAATGATTTATCAAGAACTGTTGAATGGATCTCAGGTAAGAAACCATTGATATATACAGGTGTAAATGCACGTTGTTGACTTGGTAATCTATAAAAACCTGCAGCGTCCCCATTTCTTATGCTCATTCCACCAAAAGAATAGAGCACACTATTTTCACTAAGCGGAACTTCTCCATTAAAGAAAAATTTACCACTGCGTAATTTTGATTGACCAACTCGCATATTATAATCATGACGTTGTTGACCTCTAATATTTAATTCTGATTCTGTATTATCGGCATTTAAAACTCCTTGAAGATCAGAAATGTTGGAAGAATTATTTACGCCGTTTAATACATCAGATGGTAATCCAGCTGTTTGTGAAAAATCTACAATAGCATCAAAGTCTGTTTGTAGCGCTAATAGGTCATAATACCCGTTATTAAAGGCGTTTCTTTCAACAGAATTGTAAGAATTAAAAATATTACCTTCCCATTCAATCATTCTGTTCGTTGGGTTTCTAGATTCATACATTCCGGTGAAATTAATAAAGCCACCCTTTTCTCCTATATCTACACCATAATTAATTGCAACATCAACTGTTTCACCATCTGAACCACCTTCATTATACCCTCCGGATTTATCAGAAAAGTATGCACCAGCACCAGCACTCACAGTGAGATCCGCTGATTTTTTCATCACAATATTTATTACACCAGCAATGGCATCAGAACCGTATTGAGCTGCCGCTCCATCTCTTAAAACTTCAACACGTTCAATTGCTGCCGTTGGAATTGCATTTAAGTCTGTACCAACAGAACCTCTACCAAATGTACCATTGACATTTACTAAAGAAGAGGTGTGACGTCGCTTACCATTAACCAGAACCAATACCTGGTCTGGACCTAATCCCCTTAGTGAAGCAGGATCAACGTGATCTGTACCATCTGAAATGGTTTGTGTATTGGATGTAAACGATGGAGCAACATAAGTTAAAATTTGATTTAAATTGGTTTGTGCTCCTTCTGTTACTAATTGTTGAATATCTATAACATCGACAGGTACAACTGTCTCTGTAGCTGTTCTATTCGGGTTTCTAGAACCAACAAGTAAAACTTCATCTAGTTCAACACCTGATTTCATTATAACATTTACGGTTATAATTCCGTCCATTAAAATTTCTTGGCCCTCAAAACCAATAGAAGTAAAGACTAAAATATCGCCATCGTTCACGTCTATGGTATATTCTCCATCAAAACTTGCAGTTGTTCCTGTCGAGGTTCCTTTGATAACGACATTTACCGCTGGTAATGGCTGGTTATCTGTGTCAGTAATTATTCCGCTGACTTCATAAGTTTGTGCTATCATCGGTACGGATAAAAATAGTACCGCCAATAGCGTTAGTAAATTTGCTTTCATAAGTTAAAGTTTTTTGATTGTGAGTTAATAATAATGTGAGTTAATAATAATAAAAAGTGTTAAACATAGATTTAATAATTACATTTGATTGTGATAAATATCACAACATAATAATATAAATTTTAACAATTTAAATTTTTTGAATATACATAAAATAAAATAAATCAAGTTTAAATGTTACATTTTGAATGAATTATCTAGCACATATATACCTTTCTGGCAATGACGATTATATTAAAATTGGAAACTTTATTGCGGATGGAATAAAGGGAAAGAAATATAAAACCTATCCAAAAAATATTCAAATTGGTATCTTGTTACATCGTCAAATTGATTGGTTTTCGGATAATGATGATATAGTTAAAAGGAGTAAACGAAGGCTGGATAAAAAGTATGGTCTTTATAGAGGTGTGATAGTTGATATTTTTTATGATCATTACCTTGCCAAAAATTGGAAGCATTATTCGGATGTTCCTTTACAGGAATATACACATGAGTTTTATACCATTTTACAAAATAACGTTGATGTATTACCGGATAGAATAAAGTACATGATGAAATATATGATAAATGATGATTGGTTGACAAATTATGCAAATATTGACGGAATTGAAAGGGTATTGATCGGTATGAATAGAAGAACTAAAGAGGTATCAAAAATGAATTTAGCCATTCATGATCTGGCAGCTAATTATGAAGAGTTGGAAAAAGACTTTGAACTTTTTTTTAAAAAACTAAAGGACTTCACTACTAAAACATTAAAAGAAATTTATGAAAAAATGGATTAAAGTGAGTAGATTAAACATAATCTATTTACTACTCAGTGCCTTCCTGTTATTTGTTGGATGTAAGAGTGTTGCCGACAATGACAAAAAGGAGTTAGGACTTATTGTGGAGAATGGGATGGTAGTGAGTGCGAGAGAGGAGGCTTCTGAAATTGGCGCTTCCATATTAAAAAAAGGAGGGAATGCATTTGATGCTATGATCGCCACTGATCTGGCTCTTGTTGTGGCCTTTCCTTTCGCAGGGAATATCGGGGGTGGTGGATTTACTGTTTATAGAAAAAATGATGGCGAAATTGGTTCCCTGGATTATAGAGAAAAAGCACCGCTGGCAGCAAGCAGAGATATGTATTTGGATGAAAACGGCGATGTAATTCCTGGGAAAAGTACCCTGGGTGCGATGGCGGTAGGAGTACCTGGTACAGTGGCCGGTTTATTTGAAATGTATGAAAAATTTGGTTCACTTCCTTTTTCCGAACTTATTCAACCGGCAATTGATCTGGCAAAAAATGGTGTCAGAGTTTCAAAAAAGCAGGCTCAAAGACTAAATCACTATCGTCATCTGTTTGAAAAAGCGAATCATAGAACCATATTTCTGGATAGGGAATGGGAGGAAGGAGATACCATCAAGTACCTTAAGCTTGCTCAAACTTTTGAAAGGATTAGAGACAATGGGAGAGATGAATTCTATAAAGGAGAAACTGCTGATTTATTAGTAAATTCTGTACAAAAATTAGGTGGAATTATTACTAAAGAAGATTTGCTTAAATATGAAGTAAAGTGGCGTGTACCAGTAACTGTAGACTATAAGAATACACGAATAATTTCAATGCCTCCACCATCTAGCGGTGGAATTTGTGTTGCACAAATACTCAAAAGTATCGAACCTTATGATATTGGTAAATATGAGCATAATTCGGTCGAGTACATCCAATTATTGACTGAAGCCGAAAGAAGGGTTTATGCCGATAGAGCCTACTTTTTAGGAGATCCAGATTTTACTTCTATCCCAATAGATAGCTTAAAATCAACTTATTATAATAATAATAGAATGAAAGATTTTTCTTGGGACCTGGCCACCACATCATCTGAAGTAGCTCATGGTAATATTGAAATAATTGAAAGTGATCAAACAACTCATTACTCTATAATAGATCAATTTGGGAACGCTGTCTCAGTTACGAATACTTTAAACGGGGCCTATGGTTCAAAAGTTTATGTGGAAGAGGGGGGGTTTTTTTTAAACAATGAAATGGATGATTTGAGCGCAAAAGTTGGTGTTCCAAATATGTTTGGCTTGTTAGGTGCAGAGGCGAATGCCATTGAACCGGAAAAACGCATGTTAAGCTCAATGACGCCAACAATCGTTGAGCAAAATGGTAAACTAAAAATGGTTTTGGGGGCACCAGGAGGTTCAACTATAATCACTTCTGTTTTACAAAATATTTTAAATGTGATCGAATATGACATGGGTATGCAAGAATCAGTGACCAAAGCAAGGTTTCACCATCAGTGGTTACCGGAGGATATAAAATTTGAACCAAAATTCGACACTATAAATTTTAATGAATTACGACGTAAAGGATATATGATAGATCAAGGGAATTCAAGAATATTGGGTATTGTCGACGCAATTCTGGTTTTGCCTGATGGAAGATTGGAGGGGGGAGCTGATCCGAGAGGAGATGACAAAGCCGTTGGGTTTTAGAGACTTCTTATAATTTGAATCTGATAAATATTATCTACTTTTATACAATGAAAAATAAAGGTCAACATACAGTCTGTATTCACGATGGAGAGATAAAGGACACCCAATTTGGAGGAGCTGTTTCTCCAATTTTTATGGCCAGTTCCTATGCCTATTTGGATACTGAAGTTGTCAGATATCCACGGATGTTCAATACACCGAATCAAGAAGTTATAGCTAATAAGGTTGCAGCTTTGGAACATGCCGAGGCAGGATTGCCCTTTGCTTCAGGTATGGCAGCTATAAGTACTACCTTATTGGCATTTTTAAATCCCGGAGACCATATAGTTTTTCAGAATGAAATTTATGGAGGGACATTTAGATTCGCGAATGAGGAGTTGTCAAAATTAGGTATAAACTACTCATTTACAAATGGTATAGATGTATCTGATTTTGAGGATAAAATAACCAAGGAGACAAAAGTTTTATATATTGAAACGCCATCAAATCCACTCTTAACAATTACGGACATTGAGGCTATCGCAAAGCTCGCCGAAAAACATGATTTAATTTCAATAATTGATAACACCTTTGCTTCACCCATTAACCAAACGCCTTTAGATCTCGGAATAGATATAAGTATTCATAGCGCCACTAAATATTTAGGCGGACATAGTGATATGTTGGCGGGTGTTGTTGTGGGTAAGAAAGAACTCATTAAAAAAATATTTTATAAAGGAAAGAATTTAGGTGGTAATTTAAGTGAATTCATGTGTTATCTTTTGGAAAGGAGTATTAAAACATTGGGATTAAGGGTCGAAAAACACAACGAAAATGCACAACTGATGGCGGAATTCTTGGAAGCGCATCCTGCGGTCAAAATTGTATATTATCCAGGCTTACCGAGTCATCCAAATCATGATATTGCAAAAAAGCAAATGTATGGTTTTGGAGGAATGCTGTCTTTTGAATTGAATCCTGAAATTGATGTTAAAGAATTTCAAAGGAGGCTAAGAATGATTAAGCCATCCATGAGTTTAGCGGGTGTTGAAAGCACCATTTTGATGCCAACTTTGACTTCACACATGTCACTAAATGAGGAAGAAAAGAAAAAACAGGGAATTTCTGATAGTTTATTGAGATTATCTGTAGGTATTGAAAATATTGAAGATATAATTGGCGATATTACAATGGCTTTAAAAAATTAGATTTAATATGTTAAAATTAGACATACTAGCTATAGGATCACATCCGGACGATGTTGAGCTCGGTTGTGGAGCAACTATAGCCAAAGAAATTTCCTTAGGGAAGAAGGTAGGGATTTTAGACCTAACCAGAGGGGAGCTGGGCACTCGTGGGTCTGCTGATATAAGGGATGTTGAAGCTAAAGAAGCTGCGAAAATATTAGGAGTGTCATTGAGACTAAATTTAGCTTTTGCTGATGGCTTTTTTTTGAACGACAAATATCATCAGATGGAGATTATCAAGATTCTCAGAAAGTATAAGCCGGAGATTGTTTTATGTAACGCTGTGGAGGATAGACATATTGATCATGCCAAGGGAAGTAAATTGGTTTCAGATGCATGTTTTTTATCTGGTTTGAGAAAAATAGAAACTATCTATGATGACGATCAACAAGAGGCTTGGAGACCCAAACATGTTTATCACTATATTCAATGGCAAAACCTTGAACCAGATTTTGTTGTTTCTGTCGATGGATTTATTGATAAAAAAATTGAGGCTGTTAAGGCTTATAGTTCCCAATTCTATGACCCTACGAGTAGAGAGCCTATCTCTCCGATTTCTTCGAAAAACTTTATTGAAAGCGTTAGCTATAGAGCACAGGATTTAGGCAGGCTGGTTGGAGTTGAGTTTGCTGAAGGATTTAATGTAGAACGTTATGTGGCTGTTGAATCATTGGATGATTTAATTTAAAAAAAGGTTTGCAAGAAAACATAAATTAGTTAAATTTGCAGCCGCTATTAGCGCATGAACTTTGTGCGAATGGATATGGTGGTTGTAGCTCAGTTGGTTAGAGCATCGGTTTGTGGTACCGAGGGTCGCCGGTTCGAATCCGGTCTTCCACCCAAAAATTGTAAAACATCCGTCATTAGGCGGATGTTTTTTTATTCCCACAAATTTTAATCGAGTTTACTTGGAATTTAATGCCAAAGAACAAAAATATATATAATACCCGTTTTATTATTTTTTAAGTCTTAACAGAGGCATTAAGATCAATCACTGAACTAGCAACCTCCTAAAATATAAAAGCACCCAAATTATGTTTGGTGCTTTTAAATCAAATGTATTCAAGTGTATCTACATTTTGTATTCATTAGGAACTTCTCCTGTAAGTGTTTTTAAATAATCCACTATCGCATCTGTTTCATCATCAGTCAAGTCTTTATTTAATTGTGCTTTAGCCATAATTTTAACAGCATCATCCAATTCCTGTACGCTTCCATCATGAAAATAAGGATATGTTTCATTAATATTTCTTAAAGAAGGAGTTTTGAAAACATATTTATCTGTTTCTTTTTTAGTTACTTCAAATTTGCCATCATCCACTTTTTTACTTTTTGTAAGATCCCAGTAGTTGCCAAATGCGCCAAATTTTTGGTATAATTTCCCTCCTAAAATATTGCCACTATGACAGGCAATACATCCATTATCAATAAATAATTGAAGTCCTTTTCTTTCACGATCATTAAAGACGTCATCATTACCGGCTAAATAAGTGTCAAATTTTGAAGGAGTTATTAATCTTCGTTCAAAAGCGCCTATAGCTTTTTTCATATTATCATATGTAACCGGGTTTTGATCCTCGGGAAAAGCTTTGGCAAACATTTGAGGATAATTTTTATCTTTTGAGAGGCGTTCAACAACTGCTTTTTCACTCGGCATACCCATTTCTAGAGGATTTAGCACCGGCCCTCCTGCCTGTGCCTCAACATCAGGCTCTCTACCATCCCAAAACTGGGCTATATGTAAAGCAGCATTTAATGTGGATGGAGAGTTTCTACTGCCAAAGGTACCCGTGGCATCCCCCGGGGAAGTCGGTAAATTATCCACCCCATATGCATTTAAATTATGACAGCTATTACAACTTTGAGTTCTGTTTTTTGATAAAATAGTGTCAAAATATAAAGATTTTCCAAGGGCTACTTTTTCATCTGTAACCTGGTTGTTTTTGTTTTCTGCCACCTTAGGAAGTTCTCCAAAAATTCCCTTAGCCCTGGTTTGTAATTCTGTGTATTTTGGTTCGTTGTCAATGCCAGTTTTTTCTGTTTCTTTTTTCTTTTGGTCGCATGAAGTAATAACGCCGAGTATAAGGACTATAAACCATATTTTTTTCATTGATTCTAGATTTAAATTCTTATATAAAAATAACAAAAAAATAGCTTGCGTAATGTGACTTAGGTTTCTTAAAATTCAATTTTCGTACAATTACTTTTTCCAGTCTTGTAAGAAATCCGAATTTGTATAATATGTTAACTAGTTTATATGTCATCACCTACAATTAATCTTGACCGTCACCATATATAATGAGGCATATGACGAAATTTGGACGATGATTTAGGTCCGAAAGCGGGATGTAATTGTGGCAAATTGATAAAATTCATCGGCATTATTCTCACCAATTGTAATAAATCCTCCCCAAATGCCATTAAATTGTTTGAGCACAACAGATTGACGGACTTAATTTTAGGATTCATTCACGATTTTAATTATAAATTTAATAATTAAGGGCATTTCTTAAACTGAGTGAATAAGATTTGGCCTCAATTCTAAAAACTACCAATTATTGCATATTTATATTCTTTTTAAATTTTAGGATTTTATTAAGATTAAAATGAATATTTTTGAAAAATGAAAACGAAAAGTATTATGAAAAATAATTTGTCGGTAATGATTGCCTTGATGTTCTTTTATATCGGAACATCTCAAAACGATAAAAGTGAAGATATTAGAATTGAGAAAGAGGTGCTGGAGAGTGCAAGACAAATTGGAGACCCTGCCGTTGCTGTCAATAGTTTGTTTAAACTAATTGCCTTAGAAGGAGCAAATAGTACATATAAAGATACTTTGGCATATATTTACTTTACTGGAAGAAAATATGGACCAACTTTTATGATGACTTCACAAGTCCTTGAGAGAGATCCGAATCATATAGAGATGCTTGAAATGAATGGTGTTTCACTGGATGCTCTTGGAGCGTTTGAAAAAGCAGCTGAGGTTTATGAAAAATTATTGGAGAAATCTAAGAGTAACTTTTACGGATATACTCTGGCTAATCTTTATTATAAAATGAATAAATATGACGAGGCATATAGAGTTATAAAAGATGTAGAAGCTCTTAATGATGAAGGTAAATATAAAGTTACTTTTGAAATAAACCAGAACCACACCCAGCAAATTGATTTAATAGCTGCCATTCCATACTTAAAAGGATTAATTGAAATTCAATTAAAAAATAACCAGGGAGCAAAATTAAGTTTTGCAAAGGCTGTTAAAATTCAACCTGATTTTATCTTAGCACAAGAAAATTTAGAGGCATTAGAGAAGTTTGCTGAAACTAAAGAATAATATTTAAAAGAATAATAATTATAAAAACTTTTCTTGTAGGTACTTAGCTGTATAGGATATTTTATTTTTGATCAATTCTTCAGGTGTACCATATGCAATTATTTCCCCTCCATTGATACCGCCCTCCATACCCAGATCAATAATATGATCGGCACATTTAACGAGTTCCAAATTGTGCTCTATCACTATAATGGAATGACCCTTTTCTATCAAAGCGTCAAAAGAAGCCAATAATTTTTTAATATCATGAAAATGCAATCCGGTGGTTGGCTCATCAAAAATAAATAATGTCTTATCACTAGTTGAACCCTTTACTAAAAAAGATGCTAATTTAATGCGTTGTGCCTCACCCCCCGAAAGGGTGGAGGATGGTTGACCTAAATGCACATATCCTAATCCTACATCTTGTAGGGGTTTTAGTCTATTTACAATTTTATTTTGTTCATTCTTTTTGAAGAATACAATGGCTTCATCAACTGTTGTTTCTAGTATATCATGAATAGATTTTCCGTCAAATTCGACTTCCAGTACTTCTTTTCTAAATCTTTTGCCCTTGCATGTTTCACATTCTAAATGGACATCAGCCATAAATTGCATTTCTATGGTAACATCACCTTCTCCTTTGCAAGTTTCGCATCTGCCTCCATCAACATTAAAAGAAAAATGTTTTGCTTTGAATCCTCTTATTTTAGCTAATTTTTGACTGGTAAATAAGGCTCTGATATCATCATAAGCTTTTATATAAGTAATTGGATTTGACCGGCTGGAGCGCCCAATGGGGTTTTGATCGATAAATTCAATACTCCTAATTGCATCTATATCCCCCCTTAGTTCTGAAAACTCACCAGCTTTTTCCCCATAATTATTTATTCTTTTCTGCAGTGCAGGATATAGGATATCTCTAATAAGTGTGCTTTTACCACTCCCGGATACTCCTGTAATAACAGTCAAAGTATTTAAAGGTATTTTTACATCTATATTTTTTAAATTATGTTCACGAGCTCCAATTATTTCAATAAATTTTGATGAAACTCTTCTTTTTTTTGGAATTTCAATCTTCATCTTTCCGTTCAAATAATTCGAGGTTAGTGTATTTGATTTTAATATTTGTTCGTAATTTCCTTCAGCTACCAATTCACCGCCTAAACTTCCTGCTTCAGGGCCTATATCAATAATATAGTCGGCCACCTTCATAATATCCTCATCATGCTCCACAACTATTACAGTATTTCCTAAATTGCGTAAATTTTTTAAAACTTTGATCAATTTTTCGGTATCTCTGGAATGCAGGCCAATGCTTGGTTCGTCTAAAATATACATAGACCCAACCAAGCTGCTTCCTAAGGAAGTAGCCAAGTTAATTCTTTGACTTTCACCGCCGGATAAGGTGTTAGAATTCCTATTTAGGGTGAGATAATTTAGTCCAACATCAGACAGAAACTGAAGACGACTGTTAATTTCCTTAAGAATTCGTTTAGCAATTTTTTGATCATTTGTATCGAGGGAAATAGTATCAAAAAATGTCAATAAATCTCCAATTGGTAATTCTACTAGATCTGAAACGGTTTTTTCAATAATCTTCACATAATTGGTTTCCTTTCTTAGGCGTTTCCCATCGCAAGATGTACATTTTGTTTTGCCTCGATATCTGGACAACATGACTCTGTATTGGATTTTATAACTCTTTTCTTCTAAATGCTTGAAAAACTTATGCAAACCATGAAAATATTTATTACCCTTCCATAGAATCTCCTTTTGTTCCGAACTTAATTGATAATATGGTTTGTGAATTGGGAAATCAAATTTGTATGCGTTTAGAACAAGATCCTCTTTATAATCTCTAAAAGAATCTGATTTCCAGGGCACAATGGCATCTTCATAGATTGAAAGAGCGGAATTAGGTATTACTAAATCTTCATCAATTCCGATTGTATTGCCATAGCCTTCACAGGCCGGGCATGCACCATAAGGGTTGTTAAAGTTGAACAAATGAATGCTAGGTTCCAAAAAAAGCATGCCATCTAATTCAAATTTATTACTGAACTCTTGAATGGATTGCATATTTAAATTTTCAATTAAGCAAGTACCTTTGCCTTCATAAAAGGCAGTTTGAACGGAATCTGATAAACGATTATAAAAATCTTCATCATTTTGAACTACGATCCTGTCAACGACCAAATAAATATTTTTTGTGACTTCAAAATTAAAATCATCTATTCTAATAATTTTATTATCAATTTTTAATCTGGAAAACCCTTGCTGTTTTAATATGTTAATGATTGTTTCTAATTTTTTTTCTTTTTCAATCACGATAGGTGAAAGCAGTAATAATTTGGATTTTAGTTCAAATTGTTGAACATGCTTTACAACGTCATTTACAGTATCTTTTTTTACCTGTTTCCCTGAAAGGGGGGAATAGGTCCTTCCTATTCTGGCAAATAGTAATTTTAAATAATCATATATTTCAGTGGAGGTACCAACAGTAGACCTCGGATTTGTACTATTTACTTTCTGCTCTATGGCTATCGCCGGTGAAATTCCCTTGATGGAAGTCACCTTTGGCTTATTAAGTTTGCCTAAAAATTGACGGGCATACGATGATAAACTTTCAACATATCTCCTTTGTCCTTCGGCATATAAAGTATCAAAAGCAAGACTGGATTTGCCAGATACGGACGATCCTGTTATAACAACCAGCTTATTTCTAGGAATTTTTACATCAATATTTTTGAGATTATGAAGTGCTGCTCCTTCAATGAGTATATTATCTCTAAAGTCTATATTTTTCAACACTTCTCAATGATTATTAAAGTTTCTGTTTTACAAATATAAGTACTATATTTGGTAGATAGTAAATTAAAAAAAAGAATAAAAAATAAAATAAATTAGAAAAATATTTGTTTTATAAATAATTTTGTCTTTATATTTGTCCCGAGACTAAAAGAAGAAATGAGCTAGTCTCCCCTAAATAATTATTAATTAAAATTTTGCTTATAGTATAGTTCTACTTTTTCATAACAATAATAACAGAAGCTAAATAGTAACAATAGCTTCGAATAAAAAAGGGGAATTATGCATACAAAGAAATTAGACGATAGCGTCTTAGTTAGTAATTACATCGATGGTAACGAAAGGGCTTTAGAAATCCTAATACTACGCCACAAACAAAGAATCTACAGTTTTATTTATTCGAAAGTACAAGATCGAGATGTTTCTGATGACATCTTTCAGGACACTTTCATTAAAGTTATAAACACCTTGAAACTAGGTAAATATAACGAGGAAGGTAAATTCTTACCATGGATCATGAGAATTGCTCATAATCTTATAATAGACTTCTTTAGAAAAGGAAATAGAATGCCTACTTTCCAAAATACGGATGAGTTTGATATTTTTTCAGTTTTAGGAGATAATACGCTAAGTGCGGAAAATCAAATTATTCAAAGTCAGATTTATGCCGATGTAAGAAAATTGGTTGAAGAACTTCCAGAAGATCAAAGAGAAGTTTTAATGATGCGTATTTTTAAAGATATGAGCTTTAAAGAAATTTCTGAGCAAACATCAGTTAGTATTAATACAGCCTTGGGAAGAATGAGGTATGCGTTGATTAACTTGAGAAAAATGATCGAAAAGAATAACATCATTTTAACTAATTAACAAAAAATAATCTTTTTTTAATCTTTCTGCAATAAATAAAAGATTTTATCGTTATCTATTTAAATCCCTAATTAATAAATAGATTTATGGCAAAACTTTACACTGAAAGATTTTTCAAAGAAAAATTAGACCCCAAAACAGAAACAATATCTTTTTTGTTAAATTATTCAAAATCGATAGAGGTGGTCAACAAAGAAAAGAACAGCTTAATGTTTCATTTGAATTAATCGGAAAAAGCTCTCAATTAAATTGAGAGCTTTTTTATTGGAACAAATTATACTTTAGAAATTAAGTTTTTCCTACCAATAGTTCGCGTAATAAAATCTTTATCCAAATTCCAACCGCGTGCTGGTGAATATTCCCGCCCATAATAAATAATTTGAAGATGTAGTTTATTCCATAATTCTTTTGGGAATAGCCTCTTCGCATCCTTTTCAGTTTGAACTACATTCTTACCAGAACTTAAATTCCAACGATACATTAATCGATGAATGTGTGTGTCCACAGGAAATGCAGGTACATTAAAGGCCTGACTCATTACAACAGAAGCAGTTTTGTGACCAACAGCGGGTAATTCCTCAAGATATTCAAAACTTTTAGGCACTTTTCCATTATGTTTTTCAATAAGTATTTTTGATAATCCATAAATGCCTTTGGATTTCATTGGAGATAGACCTACAGGTCTAATGATCTCTTTAATTTCTTCAACAGATAGTTTTATCATGTCATAAGGGTTATCCGCTCTAGCAAATAATATTGGTGTAATTAAATTCACTCTTGCATCTGTACTCTGTGCAGAGAGTAGTACTGAAATCAATAGGGTATACGGATCTTTATGTGTTAATGGAATAGGCGGATCTGGGTATAATCTATCTAAATTATCAATTACAAACTTCACTTTTTCTTTTTTATTCATTTTTTGAGTAATTTTGGACTATAAAAATACGAATTATGACAACATTGAATATTGGCAATAAAGCTCCTGAATTTGAAACTATAGACCAAAATAATAAAATAGTAAGCTTAAAAGAATACTTAGGTAAGAAAGTAGTGTTGTTCTTTTATCCTAAGGCAAGTACTCCAGGGTGTACAATGGAGGCATGTAATTTAAGAGATAATTATCAGGAATTTCTTAAAAAAGGATATGAAGTAATTGGTGTGAGTGCTGATTCTCAAAAAAGGCAGTCAAATTTTGCTATAAAAAATAATTTACCCTATAGCTTACTGGTTGATGAGGATAAAGACATAATCAATTCTTATGGAGTCTGGGGACCCAAAAAATTTATGGGCCGGGAATACGATGGCATTCACAGAACAACATTTGTAATAGATGAAATGGGAAAGATTGAAAATATAATTACTAAGGTGAAAACAAAAGAACACACCGCTCAAATTTTATAAAAAAATACAAGTTATAGGGGGTTTGAATTTTATAGAACAAATCATTTTTTCTTGTTAGCCTGATGTTTCCTTTCAGAATAACCAAACAAACGCTTATTTTTAATTATATCCGCCACAGTATCACCTGGTAACATATCTTCCCAGCCACTCTCGCCGTTTGCGATCATTTTAAAAACTTTCCTTGAAAAGATATCCAGAATATCATGATTAAAATCGTCTAGATCAATAATTCTACCGTTAAACTTAAAATATTTATACAATTCCTTCATACGAGGGTGTACTTTTAAATTTTTACTGGTAATAATTTCGCCTGTCTCTAGATCTTTTAATGGATATAAATAAATTTTTAGGTCCTTATAGAATAATTTACCAAAAGCTTCCAATATTCCACCACTAATATTTCGGTAATATTTTTCATCAAATATTTGTATCAGATTAAAAACCCCCATTGCAAGTCCCATTCTTGCTTTTGTGAACTCAGCGAAATAGTCCACTAGTTTATAGTATTCCTGGAAGTTAGTAATCATAACCGTCTGACCAAGAGAGCATAATAATTCGGCTCTGTCCAAGAAATCTCGCTCATTAATTTTCCCTTCGGCACGTAAATTTGCAAGAGTAATTTCAAAAATTATTTTAGCATTTTCCTTTTTCACTTTCTTTTCTGCCAAAAATAATTTTCTTGATTCCTGGTAAATTTCCATATTTACCTTTGTAACGGGTCTAAAACTACCCCGAAGTGTTAAGATATTCTTTTTGTACAATTCATGCGCAGGTAATAAATTTTGACCATCAGGGCCAAACATTACAGCATCTGTCATACCATTCTTTACTAAATGTAAACTCATTAATCGATTATCAACATACATAAATCTAGATCCGGAGAAATTAACCATATCAATTTCTAATGTATCCTTTTCTATATTGTCATAAAATGACTTTAATAATTCCTTTGGTTTATCATTCAAATAAAATGCGCCGTATATCAAATTTACTCCAAGCATACCCAACGTTTCCTGTTGTAATTGAGAATTTGTTTGCTTGAAACGTACATGAAGAACAATTTCATTATAGTCTTCGAGAGGGTCTAATTGAAACTTAATACCTACCCATCCGTGCCCTTTGAATCTCTTAACAAAATCAATAGTAGTTACTGTATTGGCATAAGAGAAAAATATTTTATTTGGATATTTATTTCTGTCTAATCGATCTTCTATTAAACTAATTTCATGGGATAGCATCCTTTTTAACCGAGCCTCGGTAACATACCTTTTATCATTCTCCACCCCATAAATTGCATCTGAAAAATTCTTGTCATAGGCAGACATGGCTTTGGCGATGGTTTTGGAAGCGCCACCTGCCCTAAAAAAATGACGAACTGTTTCCTGCCCAGCACCAATTTCAGCGAAAGTACCGTAAATAATTTCGTTTAAATTAATCCTTAAGGCCTTTTGTTTAAGCGAAAGCACATGATCTAACTGTTGGTCATTTTTTAATACAGGCATTTTTTATATCTTTTTTCAAAGATACTTAAGTTTTGAATACCTATAAAATATATTCAAAATATTACCAGACTAAAAATTATATAACCCCTAAGATAATATTCTAGGTTATAATAATTAAATTACATATTTTTTAGTTCTTGTAAAAGTTTGGTCAACGCATCTTTTGCGTCTCCAAAGAGCATAGAGGTTTTTTGATTATAAAACAATTCATTTTCAATTCCGGCATAGCCGGGTTTCATACTACGTTTATTGACAATAATATGTTTAGCATTTTCAACATCCAGTATTGGCATACCATATATTGGACTTGAAGTATCATTATGAGCAGCAGGATTAACAACATCATTAGCACCTACAACAAACACTACATCTGTACTTTGAAATTCAGGATTTATATCGTCCATTTCAACTAATTTATCGTAGTCAACATTTGTTTCGGCCAACAGCACATTCATATGACCTGGCATTCTTCCTGCAACAGGGTGAATGGCATATTTAACCTCAATGCCTTTACTAGTTAGTAATTGCTCTAATTCATGAATTACGTGCTGTGCCTGTGCAACAGCTAAACCATAACCTGGAACAATAATAACTTTTTGTGAATAATTCATTAAAATAGCAACATCACTTGGAGATGCTTCTTTAATTGAACCTTTGATGTTACTATCTGATCCAACTTTAGTATCATTATTTTCTCCAAATGCGCCAAAAATAACATTGGCTAATGGTCTGTTCATTGCTTTACACATTGCTAATGTTAAAATTGTACCAGCAGATCCTACTAAAATACCACCAGTAAGCATTACCATATTTCCGTATAAGAAACCACCAAAGGCTGCGGCTAATCCTGTAAATGAATTTAATAATGAGATAACAACTGGCATATCTGCTCCGCCAATTGGAATTACAAATAGTATTCCGTAAAGAATTGCTGCAAAGAACAAAATGTAGAGATATATTTGACTATCAGAACCGCTTATTATAATATATGCTCCAAAGGCTAAAATTGCACCTAGGAAAACATTATTTATAATATTATACATTGGCAGTCGAATAGGGTTTCTTAATGTTCCATTAAGTTTTGCCCAGGCAATCATACTTCCAGAGAAGGAAACACTACCAATGATCATAGCGGCAATAATTGTCAATATTGATAATTGATTTCCAGTATAATGATGAAATTCAATTAAACCTATTAAGGCAGCACTGGCACCCCCCATACCATTAAACATGGATACTAACTCAGGCATTTTGGTCATATCAACTTTCTTGGCAACGATCCAGCCAATTATGGTACCTATTAGTATTGCAGTTGCTATAAGTGCATATATTAAGGTAGGAACTTCACCCTGGTATAAAAATATAGTACCAATTATTGCTAATGTCATACCCGCAGCAGCTATTAAGTTACCTCTTCTAGCAGTTTCCGGATGTCCAAGCATCTTTAAACCAAGAATATAGGTTACTGATGCTATTAAATAAATAAACTCGAGACTAAATATATATTCCATTATTTTTTCTTTTTAAACATTTCTAACATGCGATCGGTCACTACAAAGCCACCCACCACGTTTAACGTTCCAAGAAATACTGCTACAAACCCTAAGGAAAGTGCTAGTATGTTCTCTGTGTCAGTGCCTAGCATCACTAAAATAGCGCCGATGATAACAACTCCATGAATTGCATTTGCACCGGACATCAGTGGCGTATGTAATACGGCAGGTACATGCCCAATAATCTCTACTCCAACAAAAATCATTAAAATAACGATGTAAAACATTTGGAGATTGTTGCTTATAAAATCTATTAAATCTGTCATAACTTATTTGGTATTTCCATTTTTTCTAATTTTCCCTTTATGTATAATTAAGGTTTCATCTGTAATTTCCTCATCAAGATCCCAATTGAATGCGTTGTCTTTTGTTAAATGCATTATAAAATTATACGTATTTCTTGCATATAATTCACTTGCATTTGTTGATACACTCTCAGGAGATATCGTAGTTCCAATGATCTTAACACCATGTTTTATAATCATCCGACCCATTTTACTTAGTTCGCAATTACCTCCTTGTGCTGCTGCTAAATCAATAATTACCGCTCCATTTTTCATTTGTTCAACCTGTTCTTTTGTAATTAATACTGGAGATCTTCTCCCTGGAACCATAGCAGTTGTAATTACCAGATCTGCCTTAAACAATGAATTATTTACAGCTTCTTTTTGTCTTTTGGCATAATCCGCTGATGCTGCCTTGGCATAACCCTTCTCTGACTCTTCACCTTCATTATCAACCATAATAAACTTGGCACCTAGTGATTCCGTCTGTTCTTTGGTCTCTAACCTTATATCTGTTGCTTCCACAACGGCACCTAAACGTTTTGCCGTAGCAATAGCTTGTAACCCTGCAACACCAACTCCGTAAACCAATACCCTCGATGGTGTTATGGTTCCGGCTGCTGTCATCATTAAAGGGAAAATTTTTGTCATTTCATAGGCCCCCCTGATTACAGCTTTGTAACCCGCAAGATTATTCTGTGAGCTTAAAACATCCATATCTTGTGCCCTGGATATTCGCGGCATCGCATCCATAGAAAAAACTGTTGCTCCTCTCGATGCAATTTCTTTAATAAGTTCTGGGTTCGATTTGTGAAATAGCTGACACATTAATATGTGACTATCATCAACTAATTTTAACCCATCCTCTTCAATCGGATTAATTTTTATAAGTATCTCGGATTCTTTGTAAACCACACCTCTTTTTTCAATGGTAGCACCAACATTTTTATAATCCGAATTTTTAAATTTAGAAGATATTCCTGCATCTTCTTCAACCACAACATCAAATCCTTTTTCAATAAGTTGCTTGGCTATATTTGGTGAAATAGAAACCCGCATTTCACCTTTTTTTGTTTCTTTTAGAATGCCTATTTTCATGTTTGAATTTATTTTGTTTTGAGTTATGTAAAGTTAAAATATTATCAAAATTAAAAACCTGATTTAAATCACTTTAACTTAGATTTGTGAAAATAGTATAAGTGGTATATATTAAGCATGTTAGGCGCTTATTTCGCACTAATAAAATCCAATTTGTAACATAAATCACACTATTTATTTTAAAATAATTTCGTTTAAATATTTTTATTTAACCATATGTTTTTAATAAGTAAATTTGTGTCCTAAATTCTATTATGAAAATTACTTTTTTAGGAACCGGAACTTCACAGGGAATTCCTGTTATCGGATGTACACATGCGGTCTGTTTATCAAATGACCCTAAAGATACACGCCTGCGATCTTCAGTTTTAGTAGAGTGGGATAATTATACTTACGTTATTGATTGTGGACCTGATTTTCGTCAGCAAATGTTAAACGCGAAAGTGCAAAATATTAACGGCATTCTTTTTACACATTATCATGCAGATCATACAGCTGGTTTAGATGACATACGGCCTTTTTCTCATAAAAACGGGAATGTTCTATTCTATGCTAAAAGCGATGTTATTGAAAATTTAGAAGAGAGATTCAAATACATCTTTACTAAAAAAAATAGATATATAGGGGCACCAAACGTAATTTTAAATGAAATCAAAAATAGATCTTTCCAACTGAAAAATTTAAAAGTAATACCCATTGAGATTCTACATGGGAAACTGAAAATATTTGGTTATAGGTTCAATGATTTTGCCTATATCACAGATGCTAAAACTATAACAAATAAAGAAATAGAAAAACTTGATAAATTAGAAGTGTTAGTAATTAATTCATTGAGAATTGATGAACATCCAACACATTTTAATTTACAGCAATCCTTAGATTTTATAAAAGAAGTTAAGCCTAAACGAGCCTACTTAACCCACATTAGTCATAAATTAGGTTTCCACGCCGAAGTTTCTAAAATATTGCCTGAAAATGTTTATCTGGCCTTTGATGGACTCAATATTCAAATATAATCACACTTTTTCAAAATCTACCGCAACTACCTTGTACTCAGGTGTTAGCGTGTATTCATCCCCTACATTTCCAGTGATCATATTGATAAATACTTCAGGCTGATGAAAGGTTGTTCTTACAACACCAGGTTTGACTAAATAAGTTAATTTAACAGGTATTTCAACACTTCCTCTATCAGAAAAAATCCTTACAGTATCATCGGCATTTATACCTTTATCTGCTGCATCCAGCGGATTAATTTCCAAATAATCCATAGGAGAAATATCTTGATTGTCTGTTCTTCTTGTCATAGTGCCCGCATTATAATGTTCTAACTGACGGGCAGTTGTAAGTATAAACGGGTATTTATTTCGGTGTTCAACCAATTCAGGAGTTTCCTCAAAATCAAAATGGTGAAATTTGCCTTTCCCTCTCTTAAAAGATCCATTTTTATGAATTATTTTCGTGTCTTTTCCATCTTCTAGAACTGGCCATTGCAATCCATTTTTCCCTAATCCTTCCCATGTAATTCCTTTCATAAAGGGTATAACATCGGCAATCTCTTCTAATATTTTAGCGGCATCATAGGATTTACCGGTAGGTTGTTTATAGCCCAATCTATACATCATATCTATCATGATCTGACCATCGGATTTTGTATTTCCAATTGGCTCAATCACCTGGTTCACCCTTTGAACACGGCGCTCTCCATTAGTAAAAGTTCCATTTTTTTCAAAATATGAACTGGCTGGCAAAACTACATCAGCCATTTCAGCCGTAGCCGACATAAATAATTCCTGCACAATTAAAATATCAAGTTCTTCCATTGCTTTTCTAATGTGATTGGTGTTCGGATCTGTCATTAATGTATCTTCACCCATAATCCATAAAGCTTTAAATTTCCCCGCAATAGCAGCTTCCAGCATTTCAGGAATTTTTAAACCTTCTTTTTCAGGCATTTTTGGCACACCATATTTATTGGCATAATATTTTTGAACATCGAGATCATTTATATCCATATAACCGGCGCCCTGATGTGGCTGCACACCCATATCAGCAGCTCCCTGAACATTATTTTGACCACGGAGTGGGTTGAGACCAACACCTGGTCTTCCAATATTTCCTGTCATCATAGCTAAATTAGACAATAACATAACTGTTTTACTCCCTTGAAAATGTTCTGTTACACCTAATCCATGAAATTCCATCGCATTATTAGACTTGGCATATGCCAAAGCAGCTTCTCTAACTAATTGTTTTGATACTCCGGTCAATTCTTGCAGATCATCCATATTTAATTCTAATACATGATCCTTAAATTCTTTGTAATATTCAGTATATTTTTGGATAAACTCATTGTTTACACATTCTTCTTTTATAATATAATACGCCATCATATTTAAGAGTGCAACATTGGTTCCTGGCCTTAACTGTAAATGGTATTTTGCTAATCTAGCTAATTTAGTTATCACAGGATCTACAACAATACTGGTAACCCCTTTCATATACAGTTGTTTAATTTTAGCTCCTGTAACCGGGTGTGCCTCTGTAGGATTGGCACCAAAAAGAAAAATACAATCGGTTTGTTCTAGATCATTGATAGAATTTGTTGCTGCACCTGTACCAAATGCCTGTTGCATGCCATATGCAGTAGGAGCATGGCAAACCCTGGCACAACCATCTATATTATTGGTATTTAAAGCGACACGAGTCATTTTTTGCATCAAATAGTTCTCTTCATTAGTAGCTCTTGATGAAGAAATACTCCCTATTGCGTTTACCCCATATTCACTTCTAACTTTCAATAATTTTTCAGTTATAAAATCATAAGCCTCATCCCAGGTAGCAACTTCAAACTTACCATCTCTTTTAATTAAAGGATCGGTTAACCTGTCTGGATGATTATAGAATTGGAAAGCAAATCTACCTTTTAAACAGGTATGTCCCTGGTTGACTTCCGCAGATACAGGGGACTCAATCCCTTTTATTTCTCCATTAATTATAGATACATCTAACTGGCATCCTACACCGCAGTATGTGCAAGTTGTTCGTATAGTTTCATCGGGAATAAGTGTTTTGGTTTCAAATTTATCCGTTAAAGCTTCCGTTGGACAAGTTTGTACACAAGCTCCGCAAGAAACACATGCTGATAGATCAAAGTTTGTGTCAAAACCTTTTATAATATTAGTGGCAAAACCCCTTCCACTCATACCTAATATCATTTCTCCCTGAATCTCCTCACATGCCCTTACACATCGAAAGCAATTTATACATTGGGATAAATCGGATTTGATATAAGGATGTGAATTGTCCTTTTCAATATTCAAATGGTTTTCACCCTGGGGGTATCGTACATTTGGAATTCCAATCTGAACAATGGTCTTTTGAAATTCGGTTGGGCTTTTATTATCTTCAGTAAAAACCTTATTTGAAGGATAATCACTTAAGATGAGTTCTACAATATTTTTTCTTAATCTTTTTATTTTGTCAGTGTTATGATAAACATAAGCCCCTTCAAAAATGGGTGTATGGCAAGAAGCAACTGTTTTCACTATTCCATCTTTTTCTCGCGCAACATCAACAGAGCAAACCCTGCATGAGCCAAAATTCTCCAGTCTATCGTCCTGACACATAGTAGGGATGGCATCTCTATCTTCAATTCTCCTTACAAAATCAAGAATTGTTTCTCCTTGTTTTATATTATGTGCTATATTGTTTACGTATGCTTTCATAAATATGTTACTTGGTTATAACACTGAGCTTCGCGAAGAACCTCTGAACATCATAGAAGTGGACAGAGTTAATGCTTAATCTCTTGATGCATTTTTTTAATTCGTAATATAAACAACCTTGATTTACTGATTCTAATGAATCCGAACCATAATATTTATGTACTTCGAATGCATTTCCAATAATGATTTCGGTAAGTTTATTTTCTTCCATTTCTCTCTGTTTCTCTGTGCTTTCTGTTCTAATGCCGTGTAATAATTAATTTTAACCAATAAAATATGCTTTCAATTCATCATCAAAATACTGCAAAGCATTTTTGATAGGCAATGGAACACCTCCGCCCAGGGCGCATAAGGAACCAATTTCCAATGTTTCCATCAGATCATTAAAAAGTTCACGATCAATTTTATAGTCTTCTTTTTGAGCTTTTTGTAACATTTCAAATCCACGATGTGCGCCAATACGGCAAGGATAACATTTTCCACAACTTTCATCGGCGGTAAATTCCATCAAATGCTCAATGAATTTCACCATCGGAAAATCAACCGGGATAGAAACAAAGCTTGCATGACCTAATAAAAATCCATTTTCATTTAATGATTCAAAATCCAATGTCAATTCATTAATTTTATACATAGGTACAATTCCTCCCAAAGGTCCACCGATTTGTAAAGCTTTTAGTTCTGATTTAAATCCTTTACCGAAATCTTCAAATACCTTTCTTAGAGGCGTTCCCATTTCAATCTCGTACATGCCCGGCTGATTAAAGAAACTATCCAAAGAGACCAATTTAGTTCCTGTAGATTGCTTAGTCCCTAATTCAGCATAAGCAGTACCACCATTTTTTAGTATCCAATTTATATTTGCAAAAGTTTCTACATTACTTAATACCGTTGGTTTGCCATATAACCCATACTGAGCAGGATAGGGTGGACGTACTCTTACTTCTGGCCGTAAGCCTTCTATTGAATTTAACAATGCTGTTTCTTCACCACAAACATAGCTGCCCTGTCCTCTTATAATTTTAAATTTAAAATCACTGATTAGCTTTTTCTCTACTAATTCTTCAATAGCTTTATTCACCATTCTTATCGAATCAGGATACTCGCCTCTAATATACAACACTCCAGTATTTGCCCCAACGCATTTTCCGGCTGCATACATGCCAAATAGAACTTTATGAGGTTGATGTTCCATTAAGTACATATCACTATAAGCTCCTGGGTCACCTTCATCAGCATTACAAACAATATATTTTTGATTGTTCTCTTCTTTGATTACAGCATCTAATTTGAACCAAAAAGGGAATCCTGCACCGCCACGACCACGCAAATTAGATAACTTTAGTTCTTCAATGATTTGTTTTTCGTTACCCGTAAATTCATCAGCCAAAGCATAAAAATTCTCTAAATTATTAATTTTTGAAATTAATACAGGTACTGTATTTGTTCCAACAGTATAACTATTTTCTTGCTTGAGATCTTTATTTTTTGAAGATAATATATTGCCTAGTTCATTTTCTTCTTTAGCAGAATACGTTTTGTCATTATACATGAAAGCGCTATTCGTATGGCAGCGACCAACACAGGCAGCATGTCCTATTTCATTTTCTTGAAAATGTTTTTGAATATTTTCATTTAATGTCCCCTGCGTGTTTGCAACCATGCATGCCGTTCCTTTACACACATGTATTTTTTTATTTCTATTCTCTGGTCTCAGAAAATCGTAAAAAGTAGTAGTACCAAATACTACAGAATCGTCTATAATAAAACGCTGAGCAAGCTGGTGGAATTCTTCTTCAGTCGCAGCAACATTAGAAAGTTCTGTAATATTTTCAAAAAGATTATCATCCAAACCTTTTCTGGAAGATAATGTGCGGATATTTTTATTTGCCATTTGTTTTTATTAGTAAATTAAAATAACCAAATATTTTAAAAAATAAATATAGTAAATATATTCAGCGGTAAATTGAAGTATTTGTTAAACTTTCTCACAAACTAAAGCGATATGCTTGTTGTGAATATTAGTTGTAAAAAATAAATATACGTTACCACCCTCACTTATTCCGGTTTTTTTTCGAATTTGGGCAACTGTTTGTGGAAAATTCCTTGTAGTTATATTTGCCTTCCGCGCGGGAATTATTTTAAGCAATTTCTTTTTATCAAGAGCAGTAGATTCAAGAATTTTGAACCTCCTCCCCGGAAATTCAATTAGATCAGAGGATGTATATAAGTGACTGTTAATATGTAATTTATCTATATTCAATTGAAAGGAGACCTCCTTAAACAGACCTGCCTTTAAAATAGCTGCATTCGGTTCGTATAAATATGTGTTAGGAAGGGCATAAGACGCTTTATTATTTAGTTCTAAAGGAGATCCAAACATTTCGGATGTCTCTTTTTTAATGTTTACGGTACTGAGATAAATTTCGTCTCTATAATTTTTTTGTAATACGAACAAAAGTTCTTTCACTTCGTTGTTTACGGCTATAACGTGAATTTCTTTAGTATTAAAGAGCGCCTTGGTACTTGCAGAAATATCTAATAAAGGAGAGACTTTTAATAATACATTGTCAGTAAACTGAAATAAATGGTTTAGATTTTTTGGAATATTTGGCAAGCAATCTTCTAGTAAAAACACCTTACCTTTTTCATCACTTCTCCTGGAAGGATCAGCATAGATCCAGTCATATTTATTATGTTCTTTTTCCAAATAATCCATACCATTTTGAGGAATCGTTTTTACGTTCTCAACTTGCATTATTTTATAATTATAATTAACAATATTAGAAAGGTCGGATTCAATTTCGCAATGGGTTACATTTTTTATCTTTTTAGAAAAATAAAAGCAATCTACTCCAAAACCACCGGTTATATCAATTAAAGAATTTCCGGATACTAAATTTGCTTTGTATTTGGCTGTAATTTCTGATGAAGTTTGTTCTATATTTAATTTATTTGGATAGTAAATAGAAGCAGTACGGAACCAGGCAGGTAATTTTTTTTCACACTTTTTTTTAGAGATGATTTGCTCTACAATTTCTTGAATATTTACCAGTACGAAAGGGCTACCTTTTAAAATAAGTTTAACCGGTTCTTTATTTATATTATTGTCAATAAATGATTGTATATCAGTATTTAAAATAGCCTTATTCAATTTTATTATTTATATCAGAAGTAACTTTAAATATGGGATAATCAGATAAGAATTCTTTTAAAATAACCTTAATAACAGTATAGGATGGTACTGCCAGGATCATTCCCGTAACACCAAATAGGAAACCACTTATGACAATCACTAAAAATATCTCCAGAGGGTGAGAGTTTACGCTTTTCGAAAAAATAATAGGTTGGCTAAAAAAGTTGTCAATTAGTTGCGCCCCTAAATATCCTATCAAAACGTATAGTGTCGTTGGCAGTATATAAGTTTGGAAGTCATACTCCAGATTACTGGTCATTGTTAATGTTACCATCAAAACGCCCCCAATTAGCGGACCTATATATGGAATAATATTTAATAGAGCACAGAGAAATGCGATAACCACTGCACTTTCTACTCCTACTATCAACAAGGTTATGGAATAGATAGTAAATAAGATAGAAATTTGAATTATTAATCCAATAAAATAACGGGATAACAACCTATTGATAGTTTCTAAAGATTTTAATATTCGTCCTTCCTTCTTATCCGGAGTGATGGCTAAGAACAATTTATGAAATAACTTTGCATCTTTCATAAAGAAAAATGAAATAAATAGAACAGAGAATAAGCCAATACTAAAGGAACCGATCAAACTGATAAAAGAATTGAGTAAACTCGGAATAGATTGAAAATTTGAAGTGATCATGTCTTGAAACTCAATCGAAAAATCAATATTTCTATTCGAGATATACTTCCGGATCTGGCTAAGCAATAGTTTAATATTTTCGATGAATTCAGCCGTGTTTAATAGTGAAATGTTATGACCTTGTTTAACAATCAACGGTATAAACATGGATATGATACCAAAAATCAGCATTAAATAAAAACTAATAGTTATAACAACAGAGAGGGTTTTGGGTAATTTCAATCTTCGCCTTAGAAAGAGTAATATCGGTCTGGCAATTAGGGTAAGGACAAATGCAATAGTAATATATATTAACACAGATTTGATCTTAGCTAAAAAGAACAAGGTCAAAATAATTCCGGTAATAATTGCTAAAGCTCTTAAAATACCGTCAGCTATAATTTTTGAATTCATGACCGTAAATATAGTAAATTATAGAAATCAATTATTGATTATGTTTTAAGAAAGTTAAATTATTAAACGCAAAAATATAAGTTTTCTACACTGCAAAATATTCTTATTCTACTTGGTGCATCCGCAATATCTTTTACCAGGAATATTCCTTCTGGTCTATTCGATCAACTGGCCTATGATAAATCAGATTCTCAGTTTATAAAAAGTAGTGAGGATGGAGAAATTATTTTCAACCCGCTAAAGATACTTTAGAGGTACTAAAAGTTATAAGACCATTAGAGAAATACTTCTTTAAATTATAGGATAACGTTATTTTTTAAATACTTTTGAACTTTATTATTAATCGAACCTATGGAAAAGTTTTCTAACCTTATCGTAAAATTTAGATGGGTAGTATTATTTGCTATTTTTCTAATAACAGCATTTTTTAGTTTTCAACTTAAATTTCTTGAAGTTGATTCTAATGTTATCGATGCCCTGCCAGATGATGACGAAACGGTATTGCTTTTTAAGGAAGTTGGTAAAAGATTTGGTGGTACAGAAATAGGAATGGTGATCGTTGAAAGCGAAAATGTTTTTCGTTCTGAAGTGTTGCACCATATTGAACAGATAACGGATACACTGGTTGAAATGGATGGCCTATTATCTGTTACCAGTATTACGAATATCATGAGTTTTAATGTTGAGGGAGATAATTTTGAGGTGGATGATCTGATCAGTAGAAGCCATTGGCCGAACACGGAAAAAGAAGCTGAGATCATCAGAGAAAAAATAACAAATGATAAAATGATTTCGGGGAATATTGTTTCTAAAGATGGGAAAGCCACGGTTATACTTTTTACATTTCAAGATGATGCGAACACAAATGATGTTTCTCGTGAAATAATTAATAAAATCAACAAACTACAGCTTCCGGAAAAATTTTATTTTGGGGGAGCGCCCTTTATGAAAAAATATGTCGCTGATGTGGTTTCAACAGACATGATGAAGCTTATTCCTATTTCATTTCTACTTATTGCCTTTATTTTATATTTAAGTTTTCATAGTTTAAGGGGAGTGGTTTTACCTCTATTAACAGCTGGATTGGCTATAGTGTGGGCAATTGGAACCTTTATATTATTAGGATTTAAACTTTCTATGGTATCCAATAATGTGCCAATAATAATTCTGGCTGTTGGAAGCGCATATGCTATTCATGTTTTAAACAGAATCAATCAGTTTAAAGACCTAGATTCCAAAAAAGCGGTTGCCAGAGCACTACCATTAATTATTGTTCCGGTGATTTTAACGGCACTTACCACAATGATTGGATTTCTATCTTTTATATTTGGAGCATATCTTAGTATGATTAGAGATTTCGGAATGCTAGCCGCTTTAGGAACCTTATATTCCGGGTTCTTGGCAGTTGTTCTTGTCCCGGCCTTACTTGCCACGATCCCAAACAAGAAAAAAAGATCTAAAGATGATCTTCAAAACACAGAGAGAAAATCATATTTGAATAATTATGTACTTCTTCCATTATATAAGGCCGTTATATCACATCCATCCCGTATTATAGGAATTTGGGTATTACTTTTTTTAATTGGAGTTCTGGGAATTTTTATGATGAAAAGAAGTGTAAGTGTGAGCGAATATTTTAAATCCGGTCACCCTGTATCGGTTTCGGATGAAATCATGGAGGAGAAATTTGGAGGCTCAAAACCAATATTTGTTGTTTATAAAGGGGATATGTTAAGCCCTGAACTTCTTAAAAATATGCATAATGTTCAAGAGCATATAAAAGCTAGTCCATACATTACAAATGCACAATCGGTCTCAGACATTGTAATAAATCTTAACAAGGCCTTAAGTGGAGAAGATAAAATTCCGGATGAAAAGGGAAAAATACAGCAGTTATGGTTCCTAATTGGACAGAATGAAAATATCAGTCAACTGGTTAGCGAAGATCTTGATCAAGGAATAATAGTTGCCAAGTTTAATAACAAGGGGCAAAGTGAAGTAGAAAATTTTGATAAATATTTAAAGGAATACCTTTTGGAAAATGAATCCGAGAACTTTTCTGTTGAGGTTACCGGTATGCCATATGTAAATGTACAGATGGATAAAAGCTTAGTTAGGAGCCAGATAGCTAGTTTGATTATCGCTGTAATATTGGTCATTACAGTTATCAGTCTTATGTTTCGGTCTTTAAGAGAAGGTTTATATGCGAGTTTACCAATTCTGGCAACGATAGCCGTTTTATATGGATTTATGGGTTATACAGGCATACCTTTGAATATTGCTACTGTTTTAGTAGCAAGTGTTGCTATGGGAATTGGCATAGATTATTCCATACACTTCATTTCACATTTTAATCATGGGATTATAAAATTCAAAAATGTTAATGAAGCATTAAAAGAAACCATGCTAGTTAGTGGAAAGGCGATTTTTGTCAATTTCATTTCTGTTGCGGCAGGATTTTCTGTGTTGGTTTTATCAGATCTGATACCAATGATATATTTCGGCATTTTAATTGCACTTAGTATGTTTGGGTCTAGTATGGGGGCACTGACCTTATTACCTGCAACAATTCTAATAGGTCATATAAAAAAATAGTTTTCCTCTATAGTGTTCGATATTTTCTCATCGTTTATTAATTTAATTTATTATTGAAAAGTAAATTAAAATAGTATTTTTGATTCTTTAAACTTTCTAAGTGATAATCATTAATATGAAAAAAATAATCTCCCAAATCACATTGATCTTTCTCTTTATTGTATGTAATAATAATTTGATATTGGCCCAAACTATTGATGCAAACAATTTGCTAAAAAAAATGGATCAGACGACTTCAAAAATTAAGGATAAATCGTCGAATATTGAAATGATCCTGGTTAATCTTAATACCAATAAGGAAAAAATTAAAAAGGCCGTTATTATTCAGAAAGATGGGGATAAAAAATTATTTCGATACACTTTTCCTAAATCTGATGAAGGAATCGCCACATTATCGCTTCCAAATGGTGAGATGTATTTGTATTTGCCCCTCTTTAATAAGCCAAAAAAAATAACTAATCTGGCAGAGGGTAATTTGAACAAATCAGACTTTTCTGTTAAGGATATGGCTAATATGTCGTATTCTGAAAATTATGATGCTAGAATACATCAAACCAGAGAGACTGTCTATGTTTTGGATTTAAATGCAAAAAATAATGACTTGGAATACAGCCATATGATCATTTATCTTAATAAGAAATTCTTTTATCCTGAAAAAATTGAGTTTTATGATCAAAGTGGTACTATTGAAAAAATATCAACAACCAAGTATATAAAAATTGATGGACTCTGGGTTGCCAATGAAGTTACAATGCAAAACATCAAAAAAAGGCATCAAACAACCATTATCATGACTGATATTAAGATCAATCAAGGATTGAGTGACGATGACTTTACCTTAGAAAAATTAGCGCCGGTCAGCGATGAGAAGTAAATTTTAAAACGACTTTCAGATTGCATAGTTTTTTTGTCCTAATCAGATATTTTAGTGCTTGTTACTAAGGTCCTAACAAAATTACCTGAATTATTGGTTAAAGATTCCGGCGAAAGTAAAAGTAAATTATTTACTTAAACTCACTTACAAAATGAAGTTTTACATTCGGGTATTTTTCCTGGGTCATTTGTATGGTAAAAGCAGAATCGGCTAAGAATACCAATTGCCCCTTTTTATCTTTTGCTAAATAACGCTGCTTAACACGTTTGAATTCTTTGAATTCATTACTATTTTCATCTTTAGGTTCCACCCAACAAGCCTTATGCACATTTAAATTTTCATAAGAACATGTTGCTCCATATTCATGTTCCAATCTATATTGTATAACTTCAAATTGCAGGGCACCAACTGTACCAATTATCTTTCTTCCATTTAGATCTAAAGTAAATAGCTGTGCCACCCCTTCATCCATTAATTGATCAAGCCCTTTGGCTAATTGCTTAGATTTCATGGGATCAGCATTGTTAACATATCTAAAATGCTCAGGAGAGAAGCTTGGAATTCCTTTGAATTCCAGAACTTCACCTTCCGTAAGTGTATCTCCTATTTTAAAATTTCCGGTATCGTGCAAGCCAACGATATCTCCTGGAAAGGATTCGTCCACAATTTCTTTCTTTTCTGCAAAAAAAGCATTTGGACTTGAAAATTTAAACTTTTTACCTTTTTTAACGTGCAAATAGTTAGTGTTTCTCTTGAATATACCTGAAACCACCTTAACAAAGGCCAGTCTATCCCGGTGTTTTGGATCCATATTAGCATGGATCTTAAAGACAAATCCACTAAATTTATTTTCTTTCGAATCAACCAATCGCGTATCAGACATTTTAGCCTGTGGGGAAGGGGCGATTTCAATAAAACAATCTAATAATTCTTTAACACCGAAATTATTCAAAGCCGATCCAAAAAACACGGGTTGCAATTCTGCCTTTAGGTATTCCTCTTTATTGAAAGCAGGATAAACTTCTAGAACCAATTCCAATTCTTCTCTTAGATCATTTGCCCATTTTTCACCTATAACCTTGTCCAATTCTGGATTATTAATGTCGTTAAATTCAACCCCATCTGAAACTGTCTGTTTAACATCTCCCGAAAAAAGATTCAATTTTTTCTCCCAAATATTATAAATACCTTTAAAATCATATCCCATTCCAATTGGGAAGCTTAAAGGGACAACTTTTAAACTTAATTTTTGCTCCACCTCATCCAACAGATCAAAGGCATCTTTCCCTTCTCGATCTAGTTTGTTGATAAAAATTATGATTGGAATTTTCCTCATTCTGCAAACTTCCACCAATTTCACCGTTTGCTCTTCCACTCCTTTTGCCACATCAATAACAACAATAACACTGTCAACAGCTGTTAAAGTACGAAAAGTATCTTCCGCAAAATCTTTGTGCCCTGGGGTATCCAGTATATTTATTTTCATACCCTTATAGTTGAAGGCTAAAACTGAAGTAGCAACAGATATTCCACGCTGCCTTTCAATTTCCATAAAATCAGATGTTGCACCCTTCTTAATTTTATTATTCTTAACAGCACCGGCCTCTTGTATGGCCCCACCAAATAACAAAAGTTTTTCAGTCAATGTGGTTTTACCAGCATCGGGGTGTGATATGATACCAAAAGTTCTTCTTCTGTCTATTTCTTCTAAAAATTCCATCAATCAAAATTTTGGCAAATATAGGATTAACATACTCAAATATCAATCTAAAACTTCAACTTTCATAAATACGTCATCCAATGGCCATTCATCACTACCTGTCTTTAGATTTACAATTTTATCCATAGTAGAAAAACCGGAAATCACTTCACCGAAAACTGTATGCTCTCCGTCTAAATGATGTCCGCCACTTCTGCTTTGAATGATATAAAATTCGAAAGGATTTGATTTTTTATGTGGATTATTTTCCCAATCTCTAGCGGCTGCAAGAGCGCCATACTTATGTTTTCTAGAGGATTTAAATTCAGAGGGCATTTTGTAATTTCTATATTTATTTCTATACCTCATTGTTTCAATTCTTTCAGAATTTCCACCCTGAATAATAAAATCAGGTACAACACGATAAAAGCAAGTGGAATCAAAATAACCTATTTTGGTGAGAAATATAAAATTAGCCCTGTGTAATGGTGTATCATTGTATAATTTGATCTTAATATTACCCATTCTCGTTTTGATAAGAACAATAGTTTCTTTATTTAAGGCACCATATTTTGTTAAGAACTCTACTACATTTTTTGTGTCAATACTATCTGATTCCTTTTTTTTAAAAGTATTATCCTCAACTGGGTTACTTTTTTTTTCTTCTATGTCGGCGTTGATTTTGGGTGCTTCCCTTTTCTTAATTGAATCATTAGTTTTATCACAACTAACTAGTAATAAGAGCAATATTAAGAATTGAAAAATATTTTTTGACATATTTATCACTGTTAGAATGATTGGCAAATATAACTCAATTATAAAATAATTGTCCTTTATCATTTTCAAATTTTGTAATTTTGTTGAATGCAGTCGAAAAGGTTTAATTATTCAAATACATGAATGAAGGATATTAATTGCTTTATAAAATAAGGCCTTTTTGATCTTCGTTTTTATTGAGAAAAGGTGTTGCATAAACTATTTAGAATATAAAAAGATTAAAATAGAATGAAAGTTACGGTTAATAGAAAAGCACATTTTAATGCGGCCCATCGTTTGTACAATAATGAATGGACAGATGCCAGAAATTCTTCAGTATTTGGGAAATGCGCTAATCCAAATTATCATGGACATAATTATGAACTGATCGTTTCTGTAACTGGTCCAATTCATCCTGAAACAGGTTTTGTGATGGATATGAAAATTCTAAAGAGCATTATCCGGAGTGAAATTGAGGACAAGTTCGATCATAAAAATTTGAACGAAGATGTAAAGGAGTTCTCCAGTTTAAATCCAACGGCAGAAAATATTTCTGTGGTTATTTGGAATAAACTTCGAAAAAAAATTGATATTAAACTAGATTTATCCATCACATTATATGAAACCCCACGTAATTTTGTAACCTATAGTGGAAATTCATAGTTTTTATTATGAAAAAATATAAATATTTAATTATAATGACCCTTATTGTGGGTTCGTTTTTTTTAACAGGTAATATGCAAAAGGGAAAGAGTATCGAAATTGGTGATAGATTACCTTCATTCAGTCTACCGGATCAGAATGGCGAATCATTTTCATCGGATAATTATATTGGTAAAAAAGCATTGGTTATTTATTTTTATCCAAAAGATGACACCTCTGGGTGTACCAAAGAAGCCTGTAAATTTAGAGACAATTATGATAATTTTAGAGATCTGGAAGTGAAAATAGTTGGAATTAGTGGAGATAGTGTCGAGAGTCATAAAAATTTTGCGGATAAGCATAATTTACCTTTTACCTTATTGGCAGATACCAAAAATGAAGTAAGAGAATTATTTGACGTACCAACTAGTTTTTTTGGTACCGTTCCCGGACGAGTTACTTATGTGGTGAACAATGAAGGTACTGTAATACACATCTATAATAGTATGATTAAAGCGGGCAATCATATAGATGAGGCCTTAAAGGCCTTAAAAAATTAATTTTCTTTATAAAAAGATTCTAACTCTGCTAGATAATCTTGTTTCATTCTATCATTTAGTAGCGAATATTGAAATGAATTCTTAGCGATTTCATATAAATCCTCTTTACTAAGGTCTAATGCCTTTTGTATTTCAATATAATTTTGGTTTATCTGTCCTCCAAAATAGGCAGGGTCATCAGAATTGATAGTTACTTTAAGACCTAGTTCCATCATTTTTTTCAATGGGTGGTCTTTTAGATTATCTACAACTTGTAATGCTTTATTAGAGAGAGGGCAGATGGTAAGAGCTAAATCTCGCCTGATTATTTCTTTTACTAAAAGAGGGTCCTGCAGAGCATTATTCCCATGGTCAATTCGATTAATTTTCAACAGGTCAATCGCCTCCCATATATATTCCGGTGAGCCTTCTTCTCCAGCATGCGCCAATGGGATATATCCCTGATCAATGGAGGCTTGAAAAACACGTTCAAATTTTGATGGAGGATTTCCTTTTTCGGAAGAATCCAAACCAATTGCCACAATTAATTCCTTATAGGGGAGAGATTTCTGTAAAGTTTTGAAGGCATCTTCTTCCGACAAATGTCTCAAATAACTCATGATTAATAATGAAGAAACATTGAGTTTTTCCTTGGCATCTTTACATGCCCTGGAGATTCCATTTACCACCGTTCCAAAAGCGATCCCCCTCTCAGTATGTGTTTGAGGATCAAACATAATCTCAGTGTGTCGCACATTTTGCATAGCACATTTTTGTAAATAACTATAAGTGAGATCATAAAAATCCTGTTCCTTAACTAAGACATTTGCACCTTGATAATAAATGTCTAAAAAGTCCTGCAAGCAGTTAAATTGATAAGCTTTTTTTAATTCATCAACACTTTGAAATGGGATTTTAACATTATTTCGTTTGGCAATTTCAAACATTAGTTCAGGTTCAAATGTGCCCTCAATATGTAAATGAAGTTCCGCTTTTGGCAATTTGTTTATAAAGTCGATCATAGCAGCAAAAATAATGATTTTATATTCATAACAGTTTACTTTGTACGCAATCCTGACTATTAGAAAAAAAGGCCGATATTTACAAAAATAATAAGAGAAACATGATAGATTATCCATTGAAGTTCAAACCTATATTGAAGGAAAAAATATGGGGTGGGAAAAAATTAAAAGATCTTTTGAATAAGGAGTCTGATAGAAATGATATTGGAGAGAGTTGGGAAATATCAACCGTTGAAAATGACGTTTCTATAGTTATCAATGGGAAATTGAAAGGAAAGGCCCTAAATGATCTAATAAGAATGAAGGGCGATGATTTATTAGGAACGAAAGTATATCAAGAGTTCGGTAATCAATTTCCTTTATTAATTAAATATATTGACGCTAAAGAAGCTTTGAGTATCCAATTGCATCCAAATGACGAGTTGGCAAAATTACGACACAATTCCTTTGGTAAAACAGAAATGTGGTATGTCATGCAAGCTGATGAAAAGGCTAATTTACAAGTTGGTTTCAAGGAACTGGTTAACAAGGAAACATACCTTAAAAATGTAGAAAATAAAACCCTGGTCGAAATATTAAATTTTGATGAAGTTGATAAGGGGGATGTATATTTCATTCCAACGGGTAGGGTTCATGCAATAGGGGCAGGAGTTTTACTTGCTGAAATTCAACAAACAAGTGATATAACCTACAGAATTTATGATTGGGATAGGAGAGACAGCGATGGGAATTACCGCGAATTGCACACTGACGAAGCAATGGAAGCCATTGATTTTAGTGTGGAGACAAGATATAATACGGATTATAACAAGTCGTTTAACGAGATTTCAAAAATAATTGATTGTCAATATTTTACAACAAATATATTACCTATTAATAAGGTTGTGAAGATAGATAATACCTCTAAGGATTCCTTTGTAATTTATATGTGTGTTGGAGGTGATGGAGTTAAAATTAGTTCGGCTAATTATGAAGAAACAATTAATATAGGAGAAACCATATTAATGCCGGCGATATTAAATGAATTTAAAATAATTCCTTTAGGAGAGTCAGAATTATTGGAGATTTATATTTCCTAATTAAGCTTATAATGTTTATTTTTGTGGCATAATAATTGAAACATAAAACAAGATGGCGAGTATAAAGAATTTTAAAAAAGAAATTAACAATGTATTATCTGACATTATTGAAGAATGCTATGTTTGTCAATTAAAAAGTGATGATAAAATTTCTGCAAAAGTGGAAAAAATTATTGACGAAGCTATTGCAGTATTTGATGATTTGGTTGAAAAGTTGAATCAAAAAGGAATTGAAAATAAAAAGAAACATTTTCAATCAATTCATTCTGAGTTGGATAAGAAAGGGTCTAGTTTATTAACAAAATTGGAGAAATTAAAGGTTAGTTAGGCGTTTTGAAATAGGACTTTTCAACATTTTTGGTTTTTTAACAAAAATTTTGTAATATGCATATGGAATTATCGTTCAAATTACTCAGTACTTAATTTAAAAGAAAAATATGGCAAGAGCAATATACGATTACACTAAAACGATTCTTAAGAAAGTAAGTTTTGATACCGATTTATTTACCAAAGAATTAAAAAAAGCTATAAAAAGATTATTACCATTTGAAATAGAAGAATTGCGAATTTGGCTATTAGAATTCACCGCAAACAAACCAGAGCTTTATGTGAGTCTGGCTATCTTGAAAAGTTAATCTACACTACTTTTTTTTGCTTATTGGGCTTATTATTTTCACATCGTGAAATGAAATTGCCCCTCTTATAATTCCATCAATTGTACCCTTCAGAGCCTCAATTAGTTGCATTTTTAATTGTGATTTATGATAAATAATACTCACCTCTCTGGCCGGAACTGTTTCATTAAATTGTTTCAAATATTTTTTGTCCTCTTCAGGAAGATCTAATGTATGCAGGTATGGAATTAAGGTCATCCCCAGTCCTTCCTTTGATAACTTAATCAACGTACTTATGCTTCCACTTTCCAGGTTAAAATGTGCTGTGCTGGTCCCGCTAGTAGCTTTGCACAAGTTTAAAACACTGTTTTTAAAACAATGGCCGTCTTCTAAAAGCAAAATATCTGTGAGATCCAAATCCTCTTCGGTTATAAATTTATTGTTATATAAACGATGATTACTAGATACGAAACCAACAAAAGGCTCATAATATAGGGGTTTTTCTTTAATTGCTTCGTTTTCCAATGGAGTAGCAGCGATAGCGGCATCAATATGACCATCTGCTAATTTTTTAATGATATCATTAGTAGTCAATTCTTCAATAATTAATTTGACCTTTGGATATTTTTTTAAAAAGGATTTTAAGAAGAAAGGTAGTAGAGTAGGTGTAATCGTTGGAATGATGCCAATTTTAAACTCTCCACCAATAAAGCCCTTTTGTTGCTCTACTATGTCAACAATCCTATTGCTCTCATTTACAATGGTTTTAGCCTGTTCTATAATTTTTTGACCTATTGGAGTTAATTCAATAGGCTTTTTCTTCCTGTTAAAAATTGTAACATCTAACTCATCTTCTAATTTTTGAATTTGCATAGATAATGTAGGCTGGGTTACAAAGCTCTTATTTGCTGCAACCGTGAAATTTTTATGCTCTGCTACGGCGAGCAGATAATTAAGTTGAGTGATTGTCATTTCTATAAATATTTTTGATAAAGATATTAAAACTATCAATGATTCCTATACAAACAAGGGCAAAAATATTGCGATATTTGTATAGATTTTAAAACTTAGAAAATATGAATAAATCAATCATTGGATTAGACAAAGAAAAAACTGACAAACTGGTTAAAAGTTTAAATATTTTATTAGCAAATTACCAGGTTTACTATCAAAATGTTAGAGGTTTACACTGGAATATAAAGGGTAAGAACTTTTTTGATTTACACGTGAAATTTGAAGAAAATTATACAGATTCACAAGAAAAAGTGGATATGATCGCCGAACGAATTCTAACCTTAGGAGGCACCCCTACACATACTTTAGATGAATATATAGAAGTATCTAATGTCCCGGTTGGTAAAAATGTTAGCAATGACACTGAGGCCGTTGAACTAATTGTAAATTCATTAGCAGAATTGCTTAAGATTGAAAGACTAATATTAGAAGAGTCAGACAATGCTGATGATGAGGGTACCAATTCAATGATGAGTGATTTCATTGCCGAGCAAGAAAAAACGATATGGATGATGAAGGCTTGGTTGTCCTAATTAAATTAAAAAAAGCAGCTTATATTTTAAAGCTGCTTTTTTTAATACATATCCCAGAATTCTCTTTTTTTATTTAGCTCATTTTCACTTTTGGTATACTCCTTTATTGGGGTCACTTTTAAAAATGATTTATGCTGCTCAATAGCCATTTCTAGTTTTTGAATTATACTCTTCACATCGTCCTTTTCATAATCAATATCCAAAGGTTTCTTGATTACCATAGATTGTAAAATACCTCTTTTTTTAATTAAAAGTCCTTTTTTGTCAAAAGATCGTCTAAAACCATCAATAACAATAGGAACAACGATTGGTTTATTTTTCTGTATTATATGAGCTGTACCTCTTCTTATGGGTTTGAACGGAGTTGTTGTGCCTTGTGGAAAAGTTATTACCCATCCATCTTCCAAGGCTCTGGTTATATTGGAAACATCAGACATCTTAACCTGTTTGTTCACAGACTTCCCTTTTTCCCTCCAGGTTCTTTCTATCGATATCGATCCGCCGTATTCCATTATTTTAGGGAGTATACCCGAGCGCATTGTCTCTTTAGCTGCTACATAATAAATGTTCATTTTTGGCCGCCATAGATATCCTATATCCTTTATATTGTCAACTCTTCCGCTTAAGGCAGCATTAAAAACATGAACCATGGCTACAACATCAGCAAAATAGGTTTGGTGGTTCGATACGAATAATACATTATTTTCCGGTAGATCTCTGATAATCTCTGAGCCTTCTATTTGTAGTTCGTTAAATCCTCTATATCTTCTGTGAGAGAACAAACCAATCATCTGGAATAATGTTTTCTTTAGAAATAAATTCTTCCCAAAAATATCCTGTTTAAATAGATTCATTTTCACATTTTAGCACAACAAACTTAAAAAAATATATGGTTATATTGATTTAAGTAGGTCTTTAATTTCACTTAACATCATTGCCGTTGCTCCCCAAACCATATAATCGTTTAATTTATAATATGGTACATCTATATTCTTCATATAGCTGGTGGAAAGTTTTTTTGAAGTTACAGAACTTTCTTTTAACAAATCTAATAATTTTACCTCAATTACTTTTTCTACTTCATGATTGTATGTAAACCTGGGTGTATAATTTATTACTCCTAAAAAAGGGCTAACCAAAAAATTACTCGGAGGAATAAACGTATTTGTCAATTGTTTCTCAATTTGGATATCGCTGGTTTGGACACCAATTTCTTCATAAGTTTCCCTTAACGCTGTATGTTGTAAACTATCATCGGACATTTCAAATTTTCCGCCTGGAAAACTTATCTGTTTCGCATGTACTCCTTTATAATTAGGTCTTAATATTAATGAAAAGCAGGTTTCATTTTTTCTATTTGGATAAAAAAGGGCCAGAACAGCTGCTTTTTTTGGGTTTCTTCTATCGATACTTAATTCACTTAATATCTTTCTTTCCACCGGTGCCATTTTAAACTGGGAAGTCAAACCACCCGGTTCATTATTTTTAACTCTGGAAATTAATAATAAAAATGACTCAAATTCCATATTATATTTTATTTTTACATCAGCCAAATTTACAATTTAAAATTTAACCAATAAGGTGAAAAAAGGATCTAAAATTTTAATATATCTCGTTGTTTCCGTCTTACTTATTTATTTTTTGGTTATCTCTATTGTGCCAAAAATTGTTGACAAACAGCACAATCAAATTAGAATAAATCCACCATATGTGGTATCTGCAGAAAGCCAGGAACTTTATGATAATTTGAATTTTATTGCTGATATGCATTGCGACGCCCTGCTTTGGAAAAGAGATCTTTTGAAAGATAATGATTTTGGGCAGGTAGATATTCCGAAGATGATTAAGTCTAATATTGGATTACAGGCCTTCACTATAGTAACTAAGTCACCAAAGAATCAAAATTTCGATAAAAATACAGGAGATACTGATAATATTAGTTCCTTGTTTTTGGCACAGGGACGACCAACAAGTAGTCTGACCAAAAGAGCTATTTTACAATGTAATGAATTGTATGGTTTTGCTGAAAGATCGGAGGGTAAGTTTCGAGTTATTGTAAACTCTGAAGAATTATCAAATTTTATTTCCGACAGGAAAAAGAATAAACAAATATCAGCTGGAATTCTCGGTGTTGAAGGAGCACATGCTTTGGATGGGAAGATTGAAAATGTTCAGGTTTTATTTGACAATGGTGTAAGAATGATGTCGGCTGTTCACTTTTTCGACAATAAGCTGGGTAGTTCGGCTCATGGTGTAAAAAAAGAAGGGCTCACTGAATTTGGGAAATCTGTTATTCTCAAAATGGTCTCAATGGATATGATTATTGATATTGCTCATTGCGCTCCTAAAACAGTTGATGATATAATTGAGATAGCTAATGGCCCGATTATCTCATCACATACAGGAGTTAGAGGCACATGTGATAAAGTCAGGAATTTGTCCGACAAGCACCTAAAAGCTATTGCAAATTCGGGCGGTTTAATAAGTATTGCAATGTTTGAAGAAGCAGTTTGCGGCATTGACGCAGCCGCTACTGCCAGAGCAATGAAATACACCGTGGATCTAGTAGGCATTGAATATGTGTCCTTAGGATCAGATTTTGACGGATCCGTAATGACTCCATTTGATATTACTGGATTACCGCTGATAGTTGAAGAATTGAAGAAGTTAGGGTTTACTAATGAAGCCATCAAAAAAATAATGGGAGAAAACGTAAAGAATTTTCTCTTAAAAAATTTACCATAAAGTAAGTTCATTTATTTTTGACGTCTTACACTAATGAATTGAATAAATATATATGAATTTAGGAATTGTTTGTTATCCCACTTATGGTGGAAGCGGAGTTTTGGCTACAGAGCTTGGAATGGCATTAGCTCAAAAGGGACATAATGTTCATTTTATAACCTCTCATCAACCGGTAAGATTAAATTTTTTAAATCCAAATTTACATTTTCATGAGGTGTTCTTAGAGGACTATCCACTGTTTCATTATCAACCCTATGTATTGGCTCTTTCAAGTAAACTAGCAGAAGTTGTTGAAAAATATGATCTTGATATTGTCCATGTTCATTATGCAATTCCACACGCTTATGCGGCTTATATGGCAAAACAGATGCTTAAAGAGAAGGGGATAAATCTACCCATTGTTACTACTTTGCACGGTACAGATATAACTCTTGTTGGAAGTCACCCTGTTTATAAAACGGCTGTAGAATTTAGTATAAATAATTCTGATGTAGTAACCTCAGTATCAGATAGTTTAAGAAAAGATACTTTAAGGTTGTTCAATATTAATAAAGAGATTGATGTAATACATAATTTTGTAGATTTTGTTAAGCAAAAAGATGTCAACGATGATGATTGTAAAAGGGAAAGTCTCGCAAATTCAGATGAAAAAATTATTACACATATCAGTAATTTCCGACCGGTAAAGCGGATACTGGATGTTATAACCACTTTTAATGAAATTAAAAAATCGATACCGTCTAAATTATTAATGGTTGGTGACGGACCTGATCGAGAAAAGGCCGAAATAATGGCTAAAGAGCTGGGTATCAAGAAAAACATTTTGTTCATGGGGAAAAGTGATGAAATTAGAGAAATATTATGTTTTAGTGATCTGTTTCTCTTGCCTTCAGAAACAGAAAGTTTTGGCCTGGCAGCCCTTGAAGCTATGGCAGCAAGAACTCCGGTAATATCTTCCAATTCAGGTGGATTGCCTGAGGTGAATATACAAGGAGAAACAGGATTCTTGAGTGATGTTGGAGATATCTCAGATATGTCTGAAAAGGCCATTTTTATATTAGAGGATGAGGAGAGATTAAATACCTTTAAGGATAAGGCATATGATCATGCACATAAGTTTTCTTTGAAAAACATCTTACCTCATTATGAAGAAATGTATAGAAGAGTGAAAGAAAATTGTTGTTAACTATTATTCTGCTTATTTTTTAGTAAAGCAAAACCCTGAGGTCATGAAAAATTGAATACTTCTTTTGTTCTAATTATTCTTGTGTGATATAATTTATTCGGGTTCAACCAAACTACTCAGAAGCTTTTTTAAAGACGATATTATAGAGGCGACTAAAGCCCTGATAGATATAGCTATAATGCTAAAAAATTCTTGTAATGATTGTCATTCTATTCATATGAGATATTCTTGGTATGATTAAATTAAATTGCTACGCTTTCTTGGAGGGTTACAAGTTATAATAAAGATGCTAAAGAAAAATTGAATTCTTTTGAATGGGATAACTTTTCACCCAACAAAAGGCATAAATTAGAGGAGATCATTGAGAGAGTGGAAGAAGAAGAGTTGCCCTTTAGAAGTTATATATGGGCGCGTAGTGGTGCAAAACAATGGAAGGAACAAATTAGTCAATTTTAAAAGGTTTGAATATTTGATAAAATCAGCAGCAACGCTCAACGGAATAAAAAAAATTACCTCTTTCAAGCTAGACAATTTACCGCACATAAAAAAGCTTAAATCTCTCGGTAAAAAACATCTATTCAACTGTTGAAATTAGTAAATTTGCAAATGCAAATTTTGATGCCCTTTACAAGGGATTTATTCTTCGACCAGCAATTCAAATTGGAAATAAAAAGGTACTCAAATAATCTATTTTGCAATATTATTTTGAATAAAATAAATTATTAAAATGAAAATATTAGTAATAAATTCAGGAAGTTCTTCCATAAAATATCAGTTAATTGAGATGCCTGGAAAGGATGTGATATGTTCTGGAATGGTTGAAAGAATAGGATTAAAAAACTCGAAGATTCATTTTAGCTCGGATAAAAGTGAAATCGATGAGACTCATGATATCCCCAACCATGAAATTGGTTTGGAAAAAATATCTCAGTTAATTTTGAACAAGAAAATTGGCGTTCTAAAAGATGCAAGTGATATCTATGCCGTTGCTCATCGTGTGGTTCATGGAGGTAGTACCTTTTCAAACACCACTCTTGTTGACCAAAGTGTTAAGGATATAATTAGAGAACTTTTTGAATTGGCACCATTACACAATCCAGCAAATTTAAAGGGAATTGAAGTTTCAGAGATGGTCTTTCCTAAAGCAAAACAAATAGCTGTATTTGATACTGCTTTTCATCAGACCATTCCGGAGGTTGCCTATAGATATGCTATACCAAATAAATTTTTTGTTGAAAATAAAATTCGAGTTTATGGTTTTCATGGAACAAGTCATAAATACGTATCGGAAAAGGCAATTGAGTATTTACAAAAAAATAATACAAAAGTTGTATCGATTCATTTAGGAAACGGGTGTAGTATAACCGCCATAGAAAATGGTAAGAGTACTGAACATTCTTTAGGATCCAGTACAATGAATGGTTTAATCATGGGTACAAGAAGTGGAGATATTGATCACTCCGTTATTTTTTACCTCGTAAATTCTTTAGGTTATAGCTTGGACGAGGTTAATAATATTTTACAAAAAGAAAGTGGTATGCTTGGTTTAACCGGATACAGTGATCTGCGAGAGATCGAATCGGAGGCAGAACAAGGAAATAAGATTTGTCAATTGGCATTAGAAATGAATGCCTATCGAATTAAAAAGTACATCGGATCATATGCCACAATTATGAATGGTCTGGATGCAATTATTTTTACTGCTGGGATTGGTGAAAATTCTTCGATCATAAGAGATCTGGTTTGTAAGGATTTGGAGTTCTTAGGCATTCAGATAGATCCCGAACGGAATTTAATAAGAGGGAAAGAGATTAGAGAAATAAATGCAGGAAGTTCAAAAGTTAAAGTATTGGTCATTCCTACCAATGAGGAATTGGAGATAGCAAAACAGGCATTTGAACTACTAAATCAATAAATCATGAGTACTAAAATTGAAAAGACTGAATATGCGGTATTTTATCAGCCATATATTGATGCTTTATCAGATAATAATATGGGGCTTATTGAGAACTTAGAATACTCAAATGAAAAGGCATCTGAACTATTAGGTACGATCAGTAAAGAAAAACAAATTTACCAATATGCTAAAGACAAGTGGACAATTAAAGAAATTGTTCAACATATTATGGATGCAGAGCGTGTTTTTAACTACAGAGCTTTGAGGTTTGCCCGAAAAGATAATATCGAACTGCCAGGCTTTGATGAAAATCAATTTGCGCTTCATTCAAATGCAAATCAAAGAGACTATAAATTATTGTTGGATGAATTTTTAGCATTGAGAAGAACAACCATTTATCTATATGACAGTTTTAGTAATGACGCCCTATTGGAGTATGGAAAAATAAATGGTAATATGATGTCTGTAAGAGCTTTAGGATATTTAACTTCCGGACACTTATTGCATCATTTGAATATTATAAAAAGTAGATATTTATAATATTTCAATCTACTTCCCGTTATATAGGGACAAAATGCTAAAAAAAATGGAAAAGAATAATAAAAAAGGATCAAAGAATAACTCTTTGAAAATGGAGAACAAAAAGCCTTCATTTGATACTGAGGAATTTTTGATAAAGGAAAAGGAGTACGAAGCATATTTAAAGCATATTGAAAAATTAAGCAGAGGAATCTATTAAAACATAATTATAACGATCGAATTATTTTAAGTATTTATTAGAGGAATCCGATAGGTCATGGTTGGGAGAATGATTTATTATCTATAAATATTTAGTTAGATTTGAGAAAAAAATCAGTATTACATTGTTAATGCTGATTTTTTTTTGCCCTAATTTTATTATTAAAAAGTTAGTAACCAAAACCAGCTTTGATTATTTCATCAGTAATTGTATTTATTGAATTTATAATAATGAAAATGTCATATTTTTGGATATATTTGATACTCCTAACAATATCTTTTATATGAAATTTATATCCACTTTTTCGACATTTTTAATTTTGATGCTAATCGTTGTAACTAGCTGTAAGAAAGAAGAAACAAAGAAAGAAATATTGTCAAAAGATTCATGGGTAAAGCTATTTAACGGTAAAGATCTCAAAGATTGGACGATCAAAATTAATGGCTATCCTGCCGGTGATAATTATAAAAATACTTTTCGGGTTGTAGATGGAGTTCTTCAGGTAAATTATGATGAATATGATAAATTTGGGGAATCTTTTGGACACATTTTTTACAATAAAAATTTTTCCAATTATAGATTAAGATTAGAGTATAGATTTACAGGAGAACAGTTATCTGACGGGCCAGGTTGGGCCAAACGAAATAGCGGAGTAATGTTACATTGTCAATCTCCTGAGTCAATGGGTCTAAATCAAACCTTCCCGGTATGTATTGAAGCGCAATTTTTAGGAGGTTTGGGAGCGGATCCAAGATCAACAGGCAATGTTTGTACACCTGGCACTAATATTATGATGGCCGGTGAATTATTAACAACTCATTGTATAGAATCAAGTTCGGACACTTATGACGGAGATCAATGGGTTAAGGCTGAATTATTGGTAATGAATGATTCTATAATCAGGCATATTATAAATGGGCAATCTGTTTTGGTTTATTATAAACCACAAATAGGAAATGGCGGTGTAGATGGAATCGATGAAAATAAATGGAATATAGCCGATGGGACACCTTTAAAAAATGGATTTATTTCACTGCAAAGTGAGAGTCACCCAGTGGAATTCAGAAATATTGAAATATTAGAATTGAATAAGTAGTTTAATATTTTACTTTATCTTCTTTATCTTTCCAGGTATTAAAAGCTATCATGGCCTCATCTTTACCTAATTGTTCAAATGATATCAGTTTTTCTACATTAGGTAGCTCTAACTCCCTATATATAAAATTATCATCGAAGCCTATATTTGCGGCATCTTTTTTATCACATCCATAATATACCTTACTGGGTCTTGCCCAATATATCGCACCCAGACACATCGGACATGGCTCACAAGAAGTATAAATAACACAATGGGTTAACTGAAACGAATTCAAGTATTTACAGGCATTTCTAATAGCCTCTACCTCAGCATGAGCAGTTGGATCATTACTTGAAGTTACTTTGTTATTGCCTCTTCCAATAATTTTACCATCCTTTACAACGACACAGCCAAAAGGTCCTCCTTCATTATTATTGACACCGACAATTGCACTTTTTATTGCTTCATCCATAAAATGTTGATGAATGTCATGGGCATCATTTAAATCACTCGGTCTTGCTTTTGCAGCCTCATCAAGAAATTTTTTATTAAAGTTATTGCACATATATTTTCGTATTAACCATCTTATAAATTTCAAAAGCAACTTATGATAGTACTTTTAAAGGTTATAATAGTAATCAATTTATTTTAAATACTCAAAGTAAAAATTTTAAATCATCTCTTCCGGCTTTACCCAGTCGTCAAATTCGTCTGAGGTCAAAAAACCTAGATTAACTGCTTCTTCTTTGAGCGTAGTTCCATTTTTATGCGCTGTTTTTGCAATTTTTGCAGCTTTTTCATAACCAATTTTGGTATTCAAAGCCGTGACCAGCATCAATGAATTATTTAATAAATTTGTGATTCGTTCCTGATTTGGTTCAATTCCTATCGCACAATTTAAGTTAAAGGAATTACAGGCATCACCAATCAGTTGAGCCGATTGTAAAATATTTGCTGCCATTACCGGTTTAAATACGTTTAATTCGTAATGTCCACTTAAACCTCCAACGGAAATTGCAACGTCATTCCCAATAACTTGAGCACATACCATGGTTAAAGCTTCTGCTTGCGTTGGGTTTACTTTACCTGGCATAATTGAGGACCCGGGTTCGTTAGCAGGAATAATAATTTCCCCAATACCGCTTCTTGGGCCTGAGGCCAATAATCGAATGTCATTTGCAATTTTCATTAAAGAAACGGACAATTGCTTCAGGGCGCCATGCGTTTCAACAATGGCATCATGTGCGGCTAAAGCTTCAAATTTGTTCTCTGCAGTAATAAACGGCAATTGAGTAAATTCCGCAATATATTTTGCAACCAATATATCATAACCTTCAGGAGTATTAATCCCAGTACCAACGGCTGTTCCACCCAGAGCTAATTCTGAAAGGTGAGATAAGGAATTTTTTAAAGCCTTTAATCCATGATTTAATTGTGACACATAACCAGAAAATTCCTGACCCAGAGTAAGTGGTGTTGCATCCATTAAGTGTGTTCTGCCAATTTTTACGACATTTGAAAACCTGGCAGATTTTTGATCTAAGGTATCTCTTAATGCTTCAATACCGGGTATCGTGGTGTGTATGATTTTTTTATAAACCGCTATATGCATACCAGTTGGGAAAGTATCATTGGATGATTGAGATTTATTAACATCATCATTAGGATGTATAAATCTTGTACTACTTTCTAAATTTCCTCCACTATTGATATGCGCCTTATTTGCAATAACTTCATTGCAGTTCATATTGCTTTGCGTTCCAGAACCAGTTTGCCAAATAACCAACGGAAATTGATCATACAATTCTCCATTTAAAATCTCATCGCACACTCTTGCAATCGCATCTCTCTTTTCTAAGCTTAGAACTCCAAGATCATAATTAGTATAAGCTGCAGCTTTTTTTAAATATGCAAACCCTTCCACAATTTCTTTTGGCATAGATCCTTCAGGACCAATTTTAAAATTATTTCTAGATCTTTCTGTTTGTGCTCCCCAATATTTATCCGCAGGAACTTTTACCTCGCCTATAGTGTCGTGCTCAATTCTGTATTTCATTATATTTTATTAAAAAATTAACCGAACAAAGTTACTAAATAAGAGTCGAAAAGAATACAAATAACTAGTAATTGTAAGTGTTGTAATTAAAATGATTCTCTAAGAAGTGCAAGGTGGTTTATTCTTTTTTTTCTTTAACATTGTTATCACGTTTCAGCAGTTAAATATAACCAAATTCAACAATTTGATCACCCCTTATAACAGGAAACATTTTGAGTAAAACACTCTCTATAAAGTGTTTATGCATAGTATTTGTTGGGGCTGAAAATTACGACCAAGGGTTGTATAGATTGCATCTTGACCAATGACTAAAGGATCCTTCTCCTTAATTTATCCGGTAGTATTTGTGGATTGTATTGATGTCTCCAATCACATAAATATCCTTTTTCATTGGTTTGGTGTTTGACGTCAGCAAAAAATGATGCTTCCCGATTAAAAGTAAATTTAATTAAACCCTTCGCCTTCGCCATTACCATTAAATTCCCCACTTTGTCTTTCTCGTTTTTTCTTTTGTTTAAATCGATAGGCAAATGTTAGCCTGAAACTTCTTTGTCTCCATTGAAATTCACTATATGAAGTAAATGTATCGGTAGCGGTAACTCCTTTCCTTATCCTTGAATTAAACAGATCACTTACATTTAAAGAAACTGTTCCATTGCCTTTTATTATATCTCGGCTAAAGGCAAGATTGGTTGTAAACGATCCATCTCTTTTACTCTGTGCAGTCTCTCTGGGCCCTCTGTACATAAAAGTGGTTTGCCAATCAATTTTTGCAGGAAGTATTATTTTTGCGCTCATTCGAGTAAACCAGCTTGTATAATTCGATCCAAAATCTATACCTTCATGAAATCCATTAATAGTTGAGTTGTAGATATTAAAACTACCATTGAACCTCCAACCTTTGATCGGCGTATAATTAAGAGAAAACTCATATCCATATCTGTCATCTGTACTTAAATTAATAGGAGTCATTCTAATAATTGGAATTCCATCATCTGTAGTTTCCCCGGTATCTTCTCTTATAAATTGAAATACATCTGTTGCATGATTATAATAAATAGAAGTATTAAACCCTACTTTGGACCATTTTTTATAATAACCGAGATCTAGCGCATTTGAAATTGATGGATCTAATAGAGGATTCCCCTGAAATATGCTCGTTTTACTAGATTGAGAGGGAAATGGATTGATAATTCTCCCTCTTGGTCGACGAATTCTTCTACTATAACCCAAAGTTATATTTTGAGTCTCGCTAAATTCATAAGCCAAATTTATTGTAGGAAAGAAATTAGTGTAGTTTTTATTCGTACTCAAGTCTTCGTTAATTGTACTTTCACTATTAATAAAGATATCAGTGATTTCCATTCTCAATCCAAATAGTGTTGAAAATTTTCCAAATTTATTGCCATACTGAGTATATAAGGCGTGAATATTTTCATCATAAATAAAAATGTTGGAAACATTTTCGTTCAAAACAAAATTCCCATCAATGTCTTCGTTATAGAATTTATAATCTGTCGTTTGGTTATTCAAATTACTTCTAAACCCAAACTCAAACTGTTGATTTTCGCCTATGGGTAATACATAGTCTCCTTGCAATAAAAGTCTATCTTGTTTTTCATCTTGATCAACTTTTTCCGAGGGCTCATCGAGTTCCAAAGGATAGGTCTCTTCATTGGTAATGAGAGATTTTTCATGATCAGAATTATCTTGATATTGAAAATCTAAAGTTAATTTATGCCCGCTTTTATTGAAATTTTGAGTAAAATTTAAGGCATACTGATTCACTTTGTCAATTTCATCTTCGTTTTCTATTCGCAGAGTTGATCTCTGTGTGACCATATTGATATCCAGCTCATCGCTATTATTTGTAGCAATTGTGTTTCCATCAGAATCCCTAAACAAAAAACTGGCAGTAATAGAACTTTTTTCTGTAATGAAATATTCCAGTCCGAAATTGGTGTTTAAATTTTTTCTGTACCTGTCGAAATCTCTATCTTCTTCCAAGAAAGGATTTGTAACATCGGGAGAAAAGTATTCTGTTAAAGTATATGCATTTCCGGGACTTTCCCTATTACTATAGCCTATATTGGCAAAGAAATTCACTTTTTTCAGCCGATAATTTAAATTTGTTGAAAATCCAAATGTAGTTGGAATTCCAGTGTTAGCTGTAATAGAACCATTAAAACCGTGGGCTTTATCCTGCCGTAAAATAATATTAATAATTCCTGCCGTTCCTTCTGAATCATATCGGGCAGAGGGGCTTGTTATTACTTCTACTTGCTTAATAACTTCAGCCGGGAATTGACGCAAAGCCTCCGTGTCATTCATTCCTACAAGGCCACTTGGTTTGCCATTTATTAAAATTCGCACACTTTCATTTCCACGCAGACTAACAACACCATCAGCATCGACAGTTACCGAGGGGACATTATCCAAAACATCACTGGCGGTACCACCTTTTACAGTCATGTCTTTGCCAATGTTATATATTTTTTTGTCTAATCTAATTTCAACAGTACTTTTCTCCGCAATTACTTCAATTTCATCCAAAGCTTCGGCATCTTCCTCCAATAACAATATGCCAAGATCCATATCTTGATCAACTCTTATGTTTTCCAGTGTCCTTTTTTTAAATGAAATAAATTCAATATTAACCGTGTACAGTCCGGCAGGAACATCAAATTTAAACTTACCTTTCTCATTTGTTAAACCACCAAAAACTTTTTCTCCTATTTTAGGTTTAAATATAACGGTTGCAAACTCCAGACCTTGATTTGTTTCTTTTTCGACAACGGTACCACTTACTTCATAATTAATGAAATTTCTTTTCTGTTGTGCCGATAATTTTTGATTAATGCTAAAAAGTAAAATAATCAGCAATAGATTTTTCATAAAAAATTTTAAGGAAATAATTTATATGACGCTTTGAAATACGATAGGTTTAATTTTGTTTTAGTTAAAGCTTTGTTAAATATAACTTGTTAAAAATAATAATTTATTACTGGTCAATAAAAAAATATATATTACTTTTGGAGCAAATAAAATAAAATTTATGGACTTATCACAATTTTCCGGTTTCCTAGTTTTTTTAACCATATTCAGTATGGGTTTTTGGTTGATGATTTTTTTATTAACCTTTGTAGTACCTTATTGGTTGGTAGGTAATATTAGGGAAATAATTAAATATAAAAAAGCTGGTAAAAAAGAAAAGTCATAAGGTGATAATAAATTTAAAAAAAGGTCGATAAATTATTATCGACCTTTTTTTATTTAATTTCATATTCAACTTCAAATACATTTTTATCTGTATCTCTCGCCCTGTTATTTACATTACGGGTCTTAGCATTGTTAAAACGATATGCAAAGGTTAGTAAGTATTGGGTATTATATCTGAAATCATAGTTTGTTATGGTATTCGCCTCCAAGGTTTTATAATCACCCTTTTTACTATTAAATAGATCATTCACATTAAAAGACAAGGTTGCTTTGCCCTTCATTAAATCCTTACTCAACCCTAGGGTAGCATATTGGTACGTTCCTAGCTCGGTAATTGCCGTTCTCTGAGCAGACTGGTAAACATAAGACATTTGTATCCTAAAAGAATTTGTGATTCGGTATAAGCCTTGAAGCCTGGCAAACCATATCAGATCTTCATTATCGTATATATTATCTTTTGTATCAGATAAAATAGCATAGTAGGGATTGATAAATCCATAAAGTCTCAATTTTTTTATTGGGTTATAAGTTAATTCAACTTCCAGTCCAGTATAACTATAGGTACCATTATTTATTGGAGTTCTTCTAAATATATCATATCCTTCGCTCGTTTGTACTCCCATTTTTTCCACAACATAAAAAATCTTCTCTTTGGACTGCAAAAAGTATAGGGTTGTGTTTGTGGATAATTTTTTAAATTCTTTATTGTATTCCAGCATAAAAAAGTTAGAGCGGAATGGTTGCAAATATGGATTTCCAATAAAAATAAATCTTTCATCTGTAAAGGAACTAAATGGATTAAGTTGCTTTATAGTTGGCCTGTCAATATATCTCCAATAAGTTAAAGAAAGCGAGCTTAGGTTTTCAAAGGTATAGCCTAAAGAAGCATTGGGAAAAATATCATTGTAATCATTCCTGAAACTCTCATCACTGTTGAACTCGGTAATCTCTGTATTTGTGATCTCAGCTCTGAGACCAACTGCAAATCGAAATTTTTCATATTCTTTACTGTAATTCGCATATAGTGCATAAATATTTTCGTTATAATCAACGATATTCGAGAAATCCGATAAAGGAGTAAAAGTTTGAGTTTGAGGATTTAAACCACTTACCATATAGTCGTTTTGATAAATCCTGAAGTTGGATTTATGACCTATTTCAAGAAGAGACCCATTTTTAAACGGATGTTCATAATCGATTTGAAAATAATAATTATTTAAAAATTGATCAAAAACAGAATATTGGTTAGTCACATCAGAACCTGGAAAAGTTTCCGTGTCCGTAATAAATGTATCATTGTTTGATTCGTTATTATCGTAGTTTGCTCTGACTGAAAGTTGTTGACCCTGCTCATTAAAGATAGTTTGAAAGTTAATAAAAGCTTCCATAAAATTTTCATTGGTTTCATCGAAAACATCTCTAAAAGATGATCTGTTTAAATCGTTAATCGGTGCATAATCATTTAAATATAGGTCAGAATAATAGTTTTTATTTGAATTTGAATAAAGTAAGGAAGCGGTTAATGTACTTTTTTCACTTAAATAAAAATCGCTACCTAAATTGATTAGTAGATTGTTACTTTGACGATCATCTCTTCTCGTCTCATCAAAATTACCTAATGGATCTTCGTTGTTATCTAAAAATATTTGTTCAATATTTGTATTTTTTATTCGATTTTTATGGTTAAAGCTTACAGTTGAAAATAGATTTATTTTTTCTGTTTTATAATTTAAAAATCCGGAAGCACCGTCATTATCAGGAACGCCTATATGCCCTTCAATCGAACCATTAAGACCCTGATCAATACCTTGTTTCAAAACAATATTAATTATTCCTCCACCGCCTTCAGCGTCGTATTTTGCTGACCTTGTTATAATCTCAACTTTATTAATGGAATTCGAAGGAATTAAACTCAATATATCAGCGTTATTCTGTTGCCCTCCATATGGTTTTCCATTTACTAAAACTTGTGCGCTATTTCCCCTTACGGTAATAAATCCTTCATCATCAATTAATACGGATGGTGTATTTTCTAATACGGTGATTGCATTTCCTCCGGCATTTGCCATATCTTTTGAAGCGTTATAAATCTTTCTATTAAATTTATAATCTACTAAATTATTTTTGGCCACTATTTCAACTTCATTTAGTTCTTCAACTATCTGCTCCAGTTCTATGATTCCTAATTCTAATTCCTGATCAACTTTTAAAACATCTATAATAAGAGGTTTGAAAGACAATGAGGATGTAATGAAATAATATTTGCCCTTTGGTATATGAAGCTCGAATTTACCTTCCTTGTCAGTTAGATCACTAACGATTTTTTTGGATTCAATATCTTGAACAGTAACAGTAATATACTGTAATTTCATATGTGTGTCTGCATCAAATATAATCCCATTTACAACAACATTATCTTGCTCGTTTTGACTGAATAAAACGACTGAAACTAGACTTAATATGATTACAAAAATATATTTCACCATTCTATTTTAATCAAAATAAATATATCAAATAACAATTATAATAATATAGTGGTTTCTTGGTATTTTTGTGGATAGTTAAAAACCATTAATAATTGATATAATGTTCTGTAAATAAATGTTTTGGATGATTATATAAATTAGATTATAGAATTTAATTGATCAGGTGGGCGACCAACCACGGCTAAATTTCCATTAACAAGTATAGGGCGTTCTATTAATTTAGGATATTCTACCAAGGCATTTAAAACTTGCTCATTATCAAGATTTTGACCTTTAAACTTTTCTTTCCAAATACTTTCATTCTTTCTTACGAGATCAATGGGTGCAATATCAAGTTTTTTGATAATCGTAGAAAGTTCCTCTTTGCTCAGAGGCACCTTTAAGTATTCTACAATTTCAAATTCAAGGTTCTTATCCTTTAAAATTGCTAAGCCTTCTCGACTTTTAGAGCATCTTGGATTATGATATAATTTCATCATTTATTCAAATTTTTTAAAGTTGTTAAAGATAAAATATTTTATATGTTCTCACGAAGTAAAATAGGATAATCTTTAACATTTTTTTAACATTTCTTAATCTTTACGTTAAAACGTCAAAGCATGGAATAAATTACTTTATTTCCAAAGTTTTCTGATGGACTGTATTATATTTGTTTCATGATATTAACCGATACCCATACACATTTATATGTGGAACAATTTGATAGTGACAGAGAAGAAGTTGTTCAAAATGCAATATCAAAAAATATAAAACGATTCTTTATACCGGCTATAGATTCTACATATTATCCTGCAATGATTGCTCTGGAGAAAAAGTTCCCAAATAATATTTTTCTAATGGCAGGATTGCATCCTACTCATGTTAAGGAAAACTACATGGAGGAGTTCCATGTGGTGGAGAAATTGCTCAAAACAAGAAAATTCTATGCAATTGGAGAAATTGGTATTGATCTATATTGGGATAAGACTTTTTTGCAACAACAACAAGATGTTTTTAGGAAGCAAATACAATTAGCAAAAAAGTCAAAGCTACCTATTGTAATACATTGTAGGGAGGCATTTGACGAAATATTTGAAATTTTAGAGGAAGAAAAGGATGATCAACTCTATGGAATATTCCATTGTTTTACTGGAACAATTGACCAAGCCAAAAGGGCAATTTCGTATAATATGAAATTGGGAATAGGAGGGGTTGTCACATTTAAAAATGGGAAAATTGACAAGTTTTTAAATGAAATACCTCTTAAAAATATTGTTTTGGAAACAGATGCCCCTTACCTGGCACCGGTGCCATACCGTGGGAAAAGAAATGAAAGCGGTTATTTAACCAATATAGTTGAGAAATTAGTTACTATTTATGGTGTATTACCTGAAGACATTGCAAAAATAACAACCCAGAACTCCAAAGATGTATTTGGAATTTAAATTTCACAACAATGCCTCAAGAATTTATTTATTTCAGATCTCCAATAGGAACCATTAAAATTTCAGGAAATGAAGATGGAATAAGCTCCGTAATATTCATTGATGAGAAAATGGAGACCTCCAATAATATTCCTGAATTTTTTAAGCTATGTCTTATACAATTAGAAGAGTATTTCAAAGGGACCCGTGAAGAATTTAACCTCAAGTTGAATCGAGGAGGAACGGTTTTTCAGAATTCAGTTTGGGATGAATTGGAAAAGATTCCCTTTGGTAAAACTCGCACTTACATGGAACAAACAAAGTGTTTAGGAGATATCAAAGCAATCAGGGCTGTGGCTTCTGCAAACGGGAAAAATCCAATAAGTATAATAATACCATGTCATAGAGTGATAGGTAGCAATGGTTCACTTACTGGATATGCCGGAGGAATTTGGAGAAAAAAATGGTTATTGGAACATGAAAACCCCAGCCGCCAAACTTCTCTTTTTTAAGTTTTAGCCACTTATTCATTTACTAAGTATTTTCTGTTATTTTTGTTAGTGCTTAACGAGTTTTAATGAAAAAAATAATAGTAATTATATACATTTTAATTGGCTATCTGGGCTTCGGTCAAGACAAGCCTGAAAATGTAAAAACTAAAATTTTCACTATAATTTCAGATACAATTCAAATTGACAGCTTAAGTATTAACCCAAACTATTTTAAGGTATACAATAAAGAAAATAATGAAATAGATGAGGACAGCTATGAAGTTGATTATACGAGATCATTACTTATTATAGAATCCAACAGACTTAGAGCTCTCAAAGAAATTAAGATTGAATATCAACCTCTGCCGGAATTCTTGACAAAGAACTACTCTGCATTCGATAAAAACTTAATTGTTCCTAAAGTAACAGATAATGCAATACTATATACCTCTACAGATAAGAGTAGAAATAAATATTTGAAGCCATTTGACGGCTTGTATACAAGAGGAAGTTTGTCTAGGGGAGTGACAGTTGGAAATAATCAGGATGCCGTTGTTAATTCTAATTTCAATTTGCAAATTGAAGGAAAACTATCGAGTAAAGTTGGTATAAGAGCCTCTATTACAGATAATGAGGTGCCCTTACAAAGTGGGGGATATACACAACGATTAGATGAATTTGACAGAGTATTCATTGAACTTTTCAGTAAAGACTGGTCTATAAAAGCTGGGGATATTGATCTTATAAATACAGAGAGTTACTTTATGAAATTTCAAAAGAAAATATCTGGTATTTCCGTGAGTGCGAAGCTTAACCACAAAAATGCACAGACAAATATTTTTGGTTCCGGAGCGCCTGTACGTGGCCGATTTAACAGTTATAATTTCAACGGTGTTGACGGTAATCAAGGTCCATATAAGATATTAGGTCCGAATAACGAGTTATTTGTAATTTTAGTTTCAGGTAGTGAAAGAGTGTATGCGAATGGGGTTTTACTTAAAAGAGGAGAAAATTTTGATTATATAATAGATTACAATACTGGAGAAATTACTTTTACAACTATATATTCGGTAACATCAAATATGCGATTTGTCGTTGAATATCAAATTGCGGAAAATAATTACACTCGTTTTCTAACTTTTGATTCTGCTGAATTCAAATCAAAGAAATTCGATGTGGGTGTAAAATATTATAATGAAACAGACTCAAAGAATAGACCTTTACAGCAAGATTTAACCGATGATCAAAAACAAATTTTAGCCGATGCAGGAGATGATAAACTTAAAATGATCTCTCCTTCAGTAATTCCTGAAAATTATTCAGAAAATAAAATATTGTATAAAAAGGACACTGTTAATAATAAGGAAATATTTGTGTACTCCAATGATGAAGCCGATGAACTTTATCAGGTGAGTTTCAGTTACTTAGGAGATAACGGAGGCGATTATTTTATAGGTACGAGCTTAGCTGCCGGAAGGGTATACGAATATATACCTCAAAATAATGGTGTTAAACAGGGTAATTATGCGCCAATAATACTCTTGGTTGCTCCTGAAAAAAAACAAATAATTACGGTTAATGCGAATTATAATCCAGGAGAAAAAACAAATTTAAGATCAGAACTGGCGTTTAGTAATTATGATCAGAACTTGTATTCAGATCTGGATGATGATAATAACAATGGTTTTGCATCTAAATTAAATTGGCAACAAACAATTTTTAATAAGAAATGGAAGCTATCCAGTGATATTGATTTTGAGTATATAGATAAAAATTTTGTTTCAGTAGAGAGATTTAGAAATGTCGAGTTTTCACGTGATTGGAATATTGACAGGATTTTTGATATAAATAGACAGGAGCAAATGTTTTTTGCTGGAGCTTTGAATTATAAAAAAGACAGCACTGTGTTGATAGATTATTCTTATGAGAATCTTCAATTGGGAAATCAATATTCTGGAAATAGAAATAGTATAAGAGCGGTAATGTCTCTTAAAAAAGACAGGTTATACGTAGATGGAAGTGTTATGCAGAATGAGGAACTATTGGATGAAAATATTTTTTACCGATGGTATTCAACATTTGTTCATCAATTTTCCAAAAGTTGGATTGGAGGGAAAGTAGATTATGAAAACAACCAAAGAAGAGATAATCTAACGCAAAATTTAACGAAATTAAGTTATAGTTTTTCAGAGATAGAAGCATTTTATGGGATTGGCGATTCAACCAAAGTATTCGTTGAGTTTGGTTATAATTATCGATCCACAGACAGTCTGCAAATACTAGATTTAGAGACAGTTAATAAGGTAAATACCTATTTTTTAAAATCGAAGTTGATTCAGAATAAAAATACAGATTTGTCCTTATTTGTTAATTATAGAAATGTAAACAACCTGAATTCTGAAAATGAAAATGTTTTAAATTCTCGTATTGCATACAGGCAAAACATATTTAATAACTTTCTTAATCTACAAACCCTTTATCAAGTGCAATCAGGCAATTTACCGCAGCAGGAATTTGTCTATGTTGAAGTAGAACCGGGAAAAGGATTTTATGAATGGATAGATTTTAATGAAAATGGGGTACAGGAACTGGACGAGTTTGTAATTGCACAATTTCAAGATCAAGCTAAGTTTGTTCGGGTTTTACTACCAACTATAAGCTTCATAAAAACCAATCAGAACAAGTTTAGCCTATCGGTCAATATTAATGCAATACAGTGGAAAAACAAAGATGGAATCAAAAAAGCGATTTCACATTTTAGTGACCAGGCATATTTTTTGATCGATTCTAAAACTAAAAGAGAGAATGGCGAAATTAATCTAAACCCGTTTACATCAACTGATGAGAATTTATTGGATCTCGATTTAGTTTATAAGAACAGTTTATTTTTCAATAGAGGTCTTCAAAAATACAGTACGGCATATACCTATATCAACTCACACAAAAAATCAATATTTGTATTTGGTGATCAGGATGTACAATTAAAGACACATCAATTTCAGTTTTTACATAAAATTGGAAAATTCTGGTTGATTGATGCGAATGGTGGTCTTAGTGAAAACATCAGTAAATCAATAAGTTATTCTAATAGAAATTATAAATTAAACACTATTAATTTTCACCCGAAGATATCCTACCTCTACAGTAATAACTCTCGACTTGAAATTTTTTATAATTACAAAAACAAAAAAAATGAAATGGAAGATTTCGAAACCTTATTAATGCATGTTCTTGGTGTTAATTACCAATACGCCAATAAGAGGAAGTTTTCAATCAATGCTAATGTTAACCTTTATTTTAATGAATTTGAAGGAAATACAAATTCGCCCGTTGCTTTTCAAATGTTAGAGGGATTACAACCTGGAACAAATTTCACCTGGCTCTTATATCTCCAAAAACGCCTAACATCATTTCTGGACCTTAATATAAATTATTTAGGTCGAAAATCTGAAAATACCAAAACGATTCATACAGGGAGTATCCAGCTTCGAGCTACTTTTTAACTTTAACTTTCAAGGTGGAATTATCTGGCGAATAGAGTATAGGTCTATTATATATTATGAAGCCAGTTACCAATGGAAACCTCTCTGCTAATTATATTCTTTAAATCAGTTATTTTTACGCGTTCCTGTTTCATGCTGTCTCTGTGACGTATTGTTACGGTTCCGTCATTTTTAGATTCATGGTCTACCGTGATACAAAATGGTGTGCCCACCGCATCTTGCCTTCGGTATCTTCTACCTATTGCATCTTTTTCATCGTAGGTCACTTCGAACGCAAACTTTAGTTCATCAATTATTTCTCTGGCAATCTGAGGTAAGCCATCTTTTTTAACTAAAGGGAGGACAGCAGCTTTTGTTGGTGCTAAAACCGAAGGAAGTTTCAAAACAATTCTTTCCGATCCGTCCTCTAAAGTTTCATTTTGTAAAGCTGTTGAAAATATTGCCAAGAACATACGGTCTAAGCCTATCGATGTTTCAATAACATATGGGACGTAACTCTTGTTGACCTCATGATCAAAGTACTGCAATTTTTTGCCAGAATATTGTTCATGTGCTTTCAAATCGAAATCAGTTCGTGAATGAATTCCTTCCAATTCCTTAAACCCAAAAGGAAAATCAAATTCAATATCTGCTGCAGCATTAGCATAATGAGCCAGTTTATCGTGGTCATGGAATCGATATTTATCCTCTCCTAATCCCAATGAAAGGTGCCATTTTAAACGTTTTTCTTTCCAATGTTCATACCAGGTAAGTTCTTCACCGGGCCTAACAAAGTACTGCATTTCCATTTGTTCAAATTCGCGCATCCTGAAAATAAATTGCCTTGCAACGATCTCATTTCTGAATGCTTTTCCTGTTTGTGCTATTCCAAAGGGAATTTTCATTCTCCCTGTTTTTTGAACATTTGAGAAATTAACAAATATACCTTGTGCTGTTTCCGGGCGCAAATATAAATCCATCGCAGTATCAGCAGATGCCCCTAATTTTGTACCAAACATTAAATTGAACTGTTTAACATCGGTCCAGTTTCTTGAACCCGAAACTGGACAAACTATTTCTAATTCAACTATTAAGTCCTTGACAGCTGCTAAATCCTCTGCCTCTAAATATTCAGCCATCCTTTTGAGGACTTCATCACGTTTGTTAATGTATTTAATTACCCGTGGATTTGTTGTAACAAATTCATTCTCGTTAAAAGAGTCACCAAATCTTTTAGCAGCTTTTGTAATTTCTTTTTTAGCTTTTATATTCAACTTTTCAGCATAGTCTTCAAGAAGAACATCGGCCCTATATCTTTTTTTAGAATCCTTATTGTCAATAAGTGGGTCGTTAAATGCATCAACATGACCTGAAGCTTTCCAAGTGGTTGGATGCATAAAGATAGCAGAATCCAATCCAACAATATTTTCATTCATTTGAACCATGGCTTTCCACCAGTATTCCCGAATATTTTTTTTAAGCTCAACTCCGTTTTGAGCATAGTCGTATACAGCGCTAAGCCCGTCGTATATTTCACTGGACTGAAATATAAAACCGTATTCTTTAGCGTGTGATATGACCTTTTTAAATTTGTCTTCTTGATTTTTCATTTGGCAAAAATAGAGAAATTATTAAAGTGGAAATAAAAAAAACGGAAATACAATTGTATTTCCGTTTTTCAATAGAGAATCTATTATATTTTATAATCCTAAAAAGGATTCACCTAGTGTGAATTTATATTGTGCAGCTGAAATACCCTCAATAAATACTTTGATTCCGTATTCACCCTTTTCATATTTCTCTCCCTTTCTTTCAATTAACATAACTACATCAAGATCAGCATTCTCATAATTTATGATAGTATGATCGGTGTATTTTGCTTCAGTTTCATCCAATAATAAAAAGGTTCCTTTTGCATTAATAACTTGCCCTTTTGGATTTGTTAAGACGATATATGCTTCTTTATCACCAGGAGTTGCTATTTTGTTTTCAGACAAACGGAATTCAACTTTAATAGCATCCGTTTTTTGTGCCTTATTAGTTTCAGTTAACTTACCATTAGATCTAAGCTTCATGGCTGTTACATTAACGTTCTCCACATTAATGGCTCCTCCAATTTCTACTTTCTCAGCTAATTCTATATTCTGAACCACCAGTGAATCATTATACGTGGTTTGAATATCCAACTGACTACTAATGCTGTCTTTCTCTTCAGTTAGCAAGTTGTTTACTAATCTTAAAGAATCAACTTCAACCAGCAACCTTTCATTTGTTGCTTCCATTTTTGCCAATTGATTACGGTAACGACGTAATGTGCTGGAATTTACTTTTTTCAATTGTTGAACAGAATCCTTAAAAGAAGCAATTTTTTCTTTTTCAATGGTTAATGAATCAGATAAGCTGGTATTTTGTGCTATAGCAATGTCATACTTGTCTTCCATTGCTGTCAGGTTACCAATGATCTGCTCCTTTTCATCTTGTAAAAATTTCACAGCTTCCTTGTGGTCATTATTATTGTAAAAAGTATAACCAATTAAAGCAAATAACAATACTGTTAAAGCTATTATCAGAATTTTGTTGTTTGAAGATTTGCTGTTTTCCTCCATAATTTCTTAATTAGTGTTTAGTGATTAAATTAATCTTAACTTATTGAACGTTAAAAATCGAAAAAATTGTATCTAGTTTAACATTATTTCACAAATATTTTATATTTATGATTACATTAAAGATAATAATTTTAAACATGAAATCCATGATAAAAGATTTACTAGGTTTATTTTATCCAAAAATTTGTTTAACGTGCGCAAAAGTACTCAGCAAATATGAAGAAATTCTGTGTTTTTCTTGTAAATCGGGTTTACCATTGACAAATTTCTCTAATTTCAGTAATAATGAAACGGAAAAAATATTCTCCGGTAGAGTGCAGGTGGATTCGGCAACGTCATTATTACATTATAGTAAGAAAGGAAATGTGCAAAAACTAATCCATCAACTCAAATATAAAAATCAACAGAATATAGGTCTTTTATTAGGGGAGTTACTGGGGGATGAAATATTGTTAAGTAATCGGTTTGCTACTGTTGATTGCATTATACCTGTTCCTTTGCATCCGTCAAAATTAAAAATTAGGGGATATAATCAGGTCACAAAATTCGGGCGATCCCTGTCTCATAAATTGAATGTTCCCTTTTATGAAGATATACTTAAAGTAAGAGCTTTCGTGAAAACACAGACCCATAAAAACAGATTTGACAGACAAAAGAGTCTAGAAAAAAATTTCGAGCTAGCCAATGAACAAATCCTAAAAAATAAACATGTACTATTAATTGATGATGTTGTAACCACAGGAGCAACCCTGGAAGCATGCTGTATCCAATTAAGTCGATCTAAGAATATAAAAATTAGTATTGCCACAATGGCAATAACAGATTGAACTTCATAAAAAAAATTTAATTTACGGGAAAATAAATTGTTAATTTGTAAGAAATATTTTTGGATGAATTATCGTATTTTAATTTTCTTAAGTTTACTCCTATTAATGAGCTGTGCCAGAAGGGGAAGACCTGAAGGAGGACCAAAGGATTTCGACAAGCCCATCATGGTCAAAGCAGATCCTGCATTTGAAAGTTTACATTTTGATTCGGACGAGATTAAAATATATTTTGACGAATTCATTAAATTGCAAGATGTAAATACCCAATTAATTATCTCCCCTCCCTTAAAAAATGTACCGGTAATTACTCCTTTAGGGACTCCAAGTAAACGTATAACGATAAAATTAGCTGATACTTTACAAGAAAACACAACATATACCTTTAATTTTGGACAAAGTGTTGTAGATAATACGGAGAGAAATGTTTTAGAAAACTTTAAATATATTTTTTCAACAGGAGATTATATAGATTCACTGCAAGTGAAAGGAACAATTAAGGATGCCTTTCAATTAGAAATGAATGATAGACCTTCATTACTTTTATATCGAGTAGATGAAATGTTTAAGGATTCCATAATTTTTAATGAAAAACCAATGTATGTTGGAAGTTTAATAGATAGTGTGAATTGGGAAATTACAAATATAAAGTCAGGTAAATATTTGCTAATTGCACTAAATGACGTAAGTAAAAATTATAAATATAATCCTAGGGAAGATCAAATTGCTTATGTATCAAAGTACATCCAGGTACCATCAGATACTCTTTACAATCTCTCGCTCTTTAAGGAGATATTAGAATTTGATGTTCCGACAAAACCTGTAGAAGTTAGTAAGGGTCACATTATGTTTGGCTATCAGGGCGATGGAAGAGATTTTGAGGTTAAGGCAATGTCGGATACATCATCCACATATAAATCAATATCAATATTTGATAAAGATTCGGACACGCTTCATTATTGGTTTAAAAATTACGAAAAGGATTCACTAATTTTTTCACTTTCCAATACAGTAGTTTTTGATACGGCCAGAGTTGTTTTGCGATCTGAGGAAATAGATTCTTTAAGCCTAAGCAGTCTTACACGTGGAACTTTAGAGCTGAGAGATACTTTTAAAATAAAGTCTAATGTGCCTATTTATTCCATTGATACCTCTAAAATATCTTTTTTAAATAAAGATTCATTAAAAGTAAATTACCAGCATGTACTTTCAAAACACAGAAATATAATAACATTTAATTTTGAAAAGGAATATCAAAATAAATATGACATATTAATGTTACCAGGAGCAGTAAGTGATTTTTTTGGAATTATCAACGATTCACTCAAAATTCGATTTAATACCAAAAAGCCAACGGATTATACATCAATATATTTGAACCTACAGAATATCAGAACATATCCAATAATAATAGAACTAATTGATAGTAGAGGAAATGTGAGGGCAAAAACCTATGCTACAAGTGAAAAGGAACATCAATTTATCAACCTGCCTGCATCTAAATATATGGTCAGAATAATCTATGATACTAATAAAAACGGGAAATGGGATACTGGAAATTTTTTAAGAAGACAACAACCGGAAATAGTGTATTATTTTAGTAGCATCATCAATGCTAAGGCTAACTGGCAGGTGGAAGAAACATTTAGAATGGAATAAATTTCAAAAGGTTATTTTAGTGTTTTGTTCTATATAAACCTCTGTGGCCCCGAGACCATATTTCTGATAAGATGCATCGTAGGCCTGAATGGAATATTTTTGAAACAAAAAGTGAAGCTCACTTTTTAGAATACCTTCACCAACACCATGTATGAATACAACTTTTTGAATTTTATTATTTATTGCAAATTCCAGTTTTCGTTTGGCAGTATTTATTTGTAGATCTAAAATATCATAATTTGACATTCCTTTAGTATTCTGAACAAGCTGATTTATATGAAGATCAACTTCCATAGGGGGAATTTTATTCTTTTTAAAATATTTTTTAGGGATAGGTTTTTTTGTATCCGATAAGTTTTCTTTCAAAAACTCATCGTGACTATCATTGTTTAAGAAATCTTGCAGATTACCCTTTTTGATGATATCACTGGCTTCACAATGATAGGAAAACCCATCTTTGCTTTGAAAAACAATCATGTCATTTTTTATTTCAACTACAACGCCTGAAATTGTATCATTGATCATAGATACCTCATCACCAATTTGAAATAGATTTTTTGACATATAATAATAAGTTTTAATTAAACCAAGATTTCAGGGAATGTACCACCTACGTCTATAAGAACTATTTTACTCATCTACAACAACTGTAATTTTTTTACCATCAGGACTAACGGAGAGGCGGGTTATATTATTCATAGAAATTTCACTTTCAATTAGAATAGCTTTCCATTCATTATCTCTTTTGGGATGGAATTTATAAATAACATCATCTTTTGCCATTAAAATAGCACCATCAAGGGTCCATGTCAAATCCTCGGAATCTTCAATAGGATCTATGAGATATTTAGATTCACTAGTTAGAGGATTGATCTCATAAATCTCGGGATTGCCATAACTTTTACTAATGTAACTTATTCTATCGTTACCAACAATAGAAGGATTTGGAATTTTATTGAGTGATCTCCCGATATTTTGCGCTATAGGATATTTAATTTTATGTTTAAAATTTGAAACTTGTATGGTTTCAATATCTCCTAAAACATAGGTAATTACAATATTTTTATTAAACCAAACATAATAGCCCACGTTCAAATTTGGTATTAATACTTCTGGTTCCTTCTTGCTATACGAATATTTATATAGGAATTGATTGTCATTTTCAAACCTCACACAAGTAAAATATTTTTTCTTACCCATATAGGGAGCAGGTGAGTATTCATTAACTTTAGTGTCAGTGATCCAGGTTCTGTATCCCTCGAGGATATCGTATCTTGCAATGTCCGTTTGCCCATCTCTTGTTGAAGTAAATAATATAGAAGTTCCGTCTTCTGTAAAACTAGGTTGATTGTCATACCCTTCGTTATTCGAAATATTAATGGGATTTGATATAATATAGGAACTATCGGACTTTTTTAAATCAAATAAATAAATTTCGCTTGCTCTTTGCGCAAAAATATTGGCACAAAGAAAAAGCATAAAAATCGAGGGGATAATTTTTAAATGCATTGATAAATATTGATTCTAAATGAGAGAACTAAAGTAAACTTAATAATTTTAAAAAACAACAAATTGTTGCTTACCTTTAATTTAATTGTATAGGTAGTATCTTAACGATCATTTTTCTTCCATAAATCAGTACTCTTTATTGCTTTGATAAATATTTTGATACTTTCGGACTATAATTGGTACACTTCGTCCTAACCTACTTCTGATTGTAAAAATAAAGTCGTTATTTTAAGCAATAATTGAACCTTAATAAACTTAACAATATAAACTAAAAATCAAGTAATTATGAAGAAATTTGTGCTATTATTAGGTATCATTTTAATCGGTTTTAATTCATTCTCCCAAGATAAACTGTATCTCGTGTTTGAGTTTATGAAAGTAGATAATGAACAAGAAGCAGATTATAGGGAAACCGAGGCATTTTGGGAAAAAATACATGAACAACGTGTTAAAAATGGAGACATTATAGGATGGGATCTTTGGTCTTTACAACCAGGTGGGGAAAGTCAGGGATTTCAGTATCTGACGGTAAATTTGTATGATGATCCGATAAAAATGTTCGAAGGATCAGGTGATTTTATAAAAGCAGTTAAAGCTGCATACCCTGATATGTCGGAAGAAGAGCTAAGAGCAAAAATTGGCAAGTCAGGAAAGACCAGAGACCTGGCTGTAAGGATATATTTGGAACAGTTAGCAACTACAACGGGTGATTTTGAAATGACGATTGGAACTGTTGCTTCAATTGATATGATGAAAGTTGACTTTGGAAACAGAGATGCCTATGAAAAGGCCGAGAAGGAATTGTTTCAGCCAATGCATCAAAAACAGGTTGACGCCGGGGCAAAAGGAAATTGGGGATTGTTAAGATTTATGTCGCCAATTGGAAGTGACACCTATGCCTCACATATTACTGTTAACATGTTCAAGGACTTTAACCAATATTTTGGTGAAAATATGGCTTACGATGGCCCTACGCTAACTGCAGAACAAATTAAAGCCATTCAAGAAGGAATTACTACCCGAGATATGAAGTATGTTTATACGGCTAAGCTGATAAAAATGGCTCGTTAATGGAAGCTAATAAAATAGAAATTAATAAATTTTAACCTGAGACTTTGCTAAATCTAAAAAATCCCAAAACGAACGTTTTGGGATTTTTTTTTATTCCATATTCCCTAATAAAACTTGATAGATCAGCTTTCATGATAACGAGAAAAGAGTTTCAGAAAAACCAATATTCAAGTACTATTCTTTGCTATACTCCAAAAACCAGTTGTAAATATCTTCACCACCATAAACTCTCCGCCAGGTATCATGTCCCATATCTTCATGAATTGTAAATCGTATATTTCTATGACCTAATTTTTCTAATTTATTTAATCCGGCATAATAGTATTCGATGCCTTGATCACGCCCTCCTGCAAATTCCCAAACAGGAATTTTATGAGCAGCAATGGAATCCATCAAATCCGGATGACCCCAGCCAACAATAGGGCAAATTGCGGCAAAGCGTTTCGGGTTTTTACTTGCAACAAACCAGGTTCCTGCACCACCGTAACTTAAACCACTTAGGTAAACCCTTTTTACATCGGCTTGATATTCTTTTAAGGTTCTATCTATCATTTCCATTAGATCATCCTCCTGATTATCCCAACCAGCATCCGTTCGGATACTACCTGGAATAGTCTCAGCTGCAATAGCACCACTCATTGGCTGATCGGAAGAAAAAATATTTGGTCTTTCAGGAATGCCTTTTGCCAGCCTCTTTGGAATCCAATCTAACGATCTGTTATCTATATAACTTATTCCAAGCGTATCCCGGCCGAACATATGCATTTGTGGTACGATCATTATAAAAGGAAGGTCTCTTTTTTGGATCCAAGTCTCATAGAGTGGGCCATGAATCAATGTATAGTCCAATTCATCTTTTCCATTGCCTCTTTCTCCATCGCCATGTAAGAACATTATTACCGGCCATTTTTTGTCAGAATTTTGATCGTAGCCTTTTGGAAGATATAAAAAGTAATCACGTTCCGTGTTGTCCGTTTTACTTGTATAAGAAATACGTAATAATTGTTCCTCTGATTTTAAAATCTCATTCTTTGTGCAAGAAATGATGGCCATACCTAAGGTTAGGGCCGCAAAGTAAAAGTAGTTTTTCATGAATTTGTTCTTTTATGGATAATATAAATATTATATAGCTGTCTATGTTTTTGTAAAAATAAAAAAATTTTTATTTAATCAGTTTCCGTTGCCGCTTGATAAATATAAGTTAACATTGGGACAAGTTTTGGGCGATTTCATCCAAATTTGTTTTTTTTAGAAGATGAGAATTATGACATTTAAACCAAATTATGATCTAATGAGCAACAAAGCTTTATTTAACGTTAAACCTCTTGGCTTCCCATGGGAGACTAAAGATCCCTATATTTTTTGCGCTTATCACAGAGATCAATATCCTAAAGGGAATGAGATTATGGGACCGGATGCATCTTTGGAAGGCAGGAATATCGGTCAGGATTTCGTTATCAAGGATGGTTGGCGGATGTATCATGGAGAAACTATACCTGGATTTCCTTACCATCCACATCGGGGATTTGAAACGATAACAATAAACAAGGAAGGTATAGTCGATCACTCAGATTCATTAGGAGCTGCCGGTCGCTTTGGAGCAGGAGATGTACAATGGATGACAGCAGGGAAAGGAGTACAACATTCGGAAATGTTCCCTCTAATTCATCAAGATAAAAAAAATCCCTTAGAAATATTTCAGATATGGCTGAACTTACCTAAAGAAAAGAAATTTGTGGATCCACATTTTAAAATGCTATGGGCAACGAATATACCTACATTAATTGAGGAGAATAAGGAAGGTAAATACGTTCATGTGGATGTTATTGCCGGGGATCTAAACAATTTGAAAGCACCAAAGCCAACACCTGAATCTTGGGCAGCAGATCCTGATAATGACGTGGCAATATGGACCATTAAATTAGAATCTGGCATGGAATGGATATTGCCAGGTTCAAAATCAATGGTTAGTAGAACTCTGTATTATTACAAGGGCAACTCCCTGCACATAGATCGGGAATATGTTCCTTCCAAGCATTCAATTGAAATAAGATCTCATAAAGATTGTTTACTCAGTGCGGGAGAAAGCGATTGCTACCTGTTAATGCTACAGGGTAAGCCTATTAATGAAAAAGTAGTTCAATACGGTCCTTTTGTAATGAACTCTGAGCAAGAAATAAAGGAAACCTTTGAAGATTACAGAAAAACACAATTTGGAGGATGGCCATGGTCGACTAGAGATCAAGTTCATGACAGAAACAAAGGAAGATTTGCCTTACATGCTGACGGGACTAAAGAAATTGGTTAATAATAGGAATACAGTTATATTTTATTTGGTCTAATTTAGAAATTTAGATTCTCTCGGTCTTTACTTTTTTAGGAAGAGGTAAAAATCTCCGAACTTGCTTTTGGTACTTTTTATAATGAGGGTATTTGCCGCTACTTATTTCTTCACTAAAATCGGAACTTCCTTGAAACAATACAATGAGCAACAAAGAACCTGCAATAGACCAGTTGAACCACTGTCCGGACGCAGCTACACTGAATAAATAAAAGCTAACCCAGATTGCCTGTTCGGCGAAATAATTTGGGTGTCTTGAATATGCCCATAATCCTTTATCCAAAAACCCCTTTTTATGATCTTCGCTAAGCTCTTCTCCATTATTAATACTATCCCACTTTTTACTTTGATACTGCCAGTGTTGTTCGTCTGCTATAGTTTCATAGAGTATGAAAAAGAGAAGTAGTCCGGCGGCTGCGTAATCAATTATACATATTGGGGTGTCGTTAAATTGTAAAGCTATTATTATGGGTAAAGTAAATAATAAGATCAATGCATTTTGGTAACCACATATAAAAAGTAAGTTAAAGACCGTCCATTTCCACTTGGGTTTAAATTCTGTTTTTTCTTTAAGAATAGGCCAGCGATAATCTTCTTTCCCTTCCCAAAATTTAATGGTAAAAGCACCATGTCTTGAAAAATTGTAGGTAAGTCTAAGGCCCCAAATACTGATAAGAACACTCATTAAAGTTAATCTGGGAGAAAAATCACCATAATAAGCAACGATCCATACATAGACAATAGGCAGTAGGCTCCAAAGTTTGTCTACCTGACTATTATTGTTGGTTATTTCGCCTACAATAAAACTATATGTTGCAGCCAGCAAAGTAATAAACATGATGGTGTTAAGTGCCTTCCAAGATAAATCGGTTAACGGAGTTCCGAAGTAATATGTGAAAATCGGCACAATTAACAAGGTGATAAAAAGAAGAATTGCGGTGTTCAGAATTTTCATTTGAGATTGATTTGAAAACGAAGATAAAAAATCAAAGCGAATAATATCGTATTGCTTTTCGATTTTAATTTTATTCGATTTCCATGATCAATAGATCATTTATTAAATTTTCACTTATGATGATTTTTATCATACTTAAATAAAAAATAATGAATTAATTTTATTAACAATTCGGTAGTTCATCAACCTTGTTTTCAAATAATTACTTATTGAAATAAAGGTAAAAGGAAATAATTTTAAAAGATTTTATCATGGAAAAAAACGCTATTTCATTAGTCATATTAAGACTAAAACCAGCCATAATGATTATTGGACTGTTTGTATTCTTATTCAGTAGCTCTTCAGATATGCTGTCTCAAGAAAAAATAACGAATAGTGATATGGAGGTTATTTGGCATGTCAAAGCAATACATCCAAATGGTTATTTCATAGATATTAAAGCATTGGATAAGGATGGGAATATTTTTGACGTAAAAGCAATTCAAAATTCTGATCAAACGACAATAATGGACATTAAAGCCTTGATCGATGGCGAGAAAATCCCGATAAAAATACTCGTAAGCGATGATAAATATGCTCCGGTAAAGGCTATAATGGATGATGGTACGATCTTGGACATAAAAGCCATCACGGCTCAAGGTGATAAACTTGACGTCAAAGGTGTAGGTAGATCAGGAAACATCACTGATATAAAAGCGATCAGTAAGGACGGCTTGTTCTATGGAGTAAAAGCAATTTCTCCATCAGGCGAACTAAACGATGTAAAAGGAGTTAAAATGTTTAATAGAGAAATGGAGATGACCCTAAATGGGGTTGCAGTCTATGCCCATGTTAAAGCGTTAACTCAAGTTGGATGTGTGGGAGATAATTTTATCTGGCATATAATTGCCATACACCCTGAGGGTATAGCTTTAGATATCATAGCTTTGGATAAAGACGGAAATACGTTCCCTGTAAAGGCAATCAGAAGCACTAAACAACACAGTGTAATAGATGTTAAGGTTTATGTTGATGGTAGCAGACAATTACCGGTTAAAATACTAGTTAGCCATGATAAGTTTGCCCCGGTGAAAGCGATTGCCGAAGATGGGTCCATTTATGGTATAAAAGCGCTTACTTCCGAAGGAGATAAACTGGACGTTAAAGGAGTGAGCAGATCGGGAAATATTATTCATATTAAAGCAATTGCTAAAAATGGTGAATTTTATGGTGTTAAAGCAATTTCACCTGAAGGTGCTTTAAATGATGTTAAAGGCGTAAAAATGTCATCCAATGAAGTTGAATACAAAATTAATGAGATTGAAATATCTGCTCATGTAAAAGCACTACCGCAAATGAAGTAAAATACGGTAAAAGCTCTAATTAGTTAAAACAAATATTATTTTGTAAAATTTCCTTATCCATTATTGGATAATTGAGATAATCCCTGTTTTGTAGGCTAAGTTGAAGGTAATTTATGTTAAATGTTAGTTATTTTAACATGTAGATACTATATATTTGAGCTTGTTTATGAAACCCCTGATATTGAAAAAAGGATATTTACTATATATCATTCTACTCTTAGCGTTCTATTTTGCTAATGCACAAAAAGAAGCTTCTCATTGGTATTTTGGAATTAATGCCGGTTTAAATTTTAATTCTGGTGTACCAGTTGCTGATTTTGATGGCGCTTTGGTAACCATAGAAGGATGTGCTTCTATTTCTGATGTTTTTGGTAATTTATTGTTTTATACAGATGGATCCACCGTATGGAATAGAAATCATGATGTGATGCCTACCGGAGACAACAGTCTGGCTGGAGATGTTTCTAGTACACAATCGGCAATAATAGTGCCCAAACCAGGAGATCTATTGACATATTTTATTTTTACCGCCGATGGTCCGAAAGAGGATCCTAAGGACAGGAGAGGTTTAAACTATTACACTGTTGATATGAGTTTGGATGGAGGATTGGGTGATGTTGTGGGTTTGAATGATTTGCCAATACGAAATGGTCTGTTAACTTCCCCAACAAGTGAAAAAATTGCCGCGGTAAAAGTTTTTGATGAAGATGCCTATTGGGTAATGTCCTTAAAGGAAGATAGGTTTTATGTATTTAAAGTAGAGAGTACAGGCGTTGCGCCAATACCTGAAAATGGTAATGACGGTTTCAGTGTTTCAGCTGATTTGAGGGGTTACTTAAAAACTTCACCTGATGGAACCAGATTGGTTTCCGTAAATATGCAATCAGGCACCTATTTATACGATTTTGATAGTGCTACTGGCACAGTAAGCAACGAAATGAAATTAGATTTGTTGGAATTGTTTGGTTATGGAGCTGAATTTTCTCCATCGGGGGCTAAACTTTATATTTCAACAGGTAATTATGTTCCAAATGACCCCCAACAGGAAAATTTGTTTCAATTTACACTGGATATGCCCAATCCAAATATTGCAAAAATAAATGCTTCAAGAATAAAATTACATTCTTATCTTAATTCAAGGTCGGCGCTACAATTAGGTTTGGATGGTAAAATTTATAGGGCGATCGAAAATAATACATTTTTAGGAGTTATAAATGACCCAGAAGGGAATGGTCTTGATGCAAATTATAACCATTATGGATTTAATCTTGGATCGGGTATTTCTGGTCAGGGTTTACCTCCATTTATACAATCATTTTTTGACGCACAAATCCAAGTAGACAATTTATGTTTTGGGGATGAAACCGAGTTTAAGATTATTTCTAAAACACCAATTATAACTATATCATGGGATTTTGGTGATGGAACACCTCCTTCCACCGAAGAAAACCCTACACATGTCTATGCAGCTTCGGAAGATTATGACATTCGTGTAGAGGTTTTAACAGCTGAAGAGCTTGATATTATTGAACAGACTATAAGTATCTATGATTTTCCTGATTTAAATTCACCGGTTAACTTGCAACAGTGTGATGACGGTACAGATGGGATATCATTGTTTAATCTTACGGAAAGTGAAATTTTAGTTTCAAATGACACCGGAATACAATTGTTTACTTACTTCCTTACACCTGAGGATGCCGAGAATAATGAAAATCCAATTGAGAATGTATTAGACTTTTCAAATAATACAGCAAGTCGAGTATATGTAAGGGTTGAAAATCAGGCAAGATGCCATTCCATAGCCCAAGTTGATTTAGTAGTGTCAACTACTGCTATTCCGGCTGATTTTATGGTCGATTTATCCGAGTGCGACAATGATTTAGTTGATGGTGATGACACAAATGGTATCACCAATTTTGATTTTAGTGATGCCACTCAAGAAATCCTTGATTTATTTCCTCCCGATCAAGATTTATTGGTTAGTTATTATGAAAATATGTCGGATGCACTGGCGAAGCAAAATACAATTGACAGTGAAAATTACAGAAATGAAAATTCTCCTTTTTCACAAAATATAATAGTTAGGGTTGACAGTAGAATAAACAATGCCTGTATTGGATTGGGTAATCATCTGACCTTGACGGTAAAGCCATTACCTACCTTTGAATTGATAGAACTTGATTATTTATGTCTTAATCAATTACCGAGCCCTTTGATTGTTCAAGTGACGAATCCACAAGGCCTTTATACTTATGAGTGGAGAGATGCCAATGGTGTTTTATTAACTACAAATACAACTTCAATATATAATGTTACGGAGGCAGGCGATTACTATGTTACTGCTATTAATGATCTTAACTGCGAGCAATCAAAGAAAATTACGGTTGTGGCATCTAATCTCGCCACGGTTACGGATGTTGATATAATTGATGGTACTGCAAACAATTCTATTGACGTTCATGTTAGTGGTGAGGGTGATTATGAATTTGCTCTTAATGATATAAATGGAATATATCAGGAGGATGGCTATTTTGAACTTAGCTTTGGAGGGTTACATACGGTTTATATTAGAGATATTAATGGATGTGGTATAATTCCGCATGAGGTGGTTATAATAGATGTTCCAAAATTTTTCACACCTAATGGAGATGGAATTAATGACTATTGGCAAGTTAGCGGTGCTTATACACAACCAAATTCAATCATATATATATTTGATAGATTTGGAAAGGTTATTAATCAGATAGATGCGTCAGGAATGGGCTGGGATGGAAATTATAATGGAAATGAAATACTATCATCAGATTATTGGTATATGGTTCAATTAGAAGATGGCAGAGTGCTTAAGGGTCATTTTAGTCTTATAAGAAGATAAAGAATATTATATGGGTAAAAAGATTATATTGATTCTTGTAGGATGTTTTTTTATACAAAAAATGAATTCCCAAGGGGTGTTTCCAATCTATACGGATTATTTGTCAGATAATGTATTTTTAGTTCATCCGGCGGCTGCAGGAATTGGTAACTGTGATAAACTGAGAATAACATATAGGCGACAATGGTCAGATGTATCAGATGCGCCATCGCTTCAAACATTGAGCTATCATGCCAGACTAAAAGAAAAAGTTGGATTAGGAGCTGTAATTTTTAATGATGAAAATGGATTTCATGCACAAAAAGGTATTTCAGGAACGTTTGCATATCACCTAAATTTTGGTCGGGAACATGCCTTAGATCAGTTGTCCTTGTCTTTATCCCTTATGTATGTCCAAAATACAGTTGATCAGACAGACTTTAATTCTCCAATAGATGATCCAATAATTTCTAATATTGTCGAATCAGAAAGTTACTATAATGCTGATTTTGGCATGTCTTATCATTTTTTGGATTTCTTCTCCTACTTTACAATTAAAAATATGTTTACCCAGATAAAGAATGTGGACAATGCAGATTTTCAATCCTTAAATTTAAGGAGGTATCTATTGACCTTTGGCTATTATTTGGGAAGAAATAATAGTGTTCAGTTTGAGCCTTCTATAATGGGTCAATTTATTGAAAGGACAGGCGAAATATTCGTGGATTTTAATTTCAAGGCATATAAAAATATAGGAACTGTTGCACAATTATGGGCTGTCTTATCTTATCGTAATAGTTTTGAAAGCAATGCAATAGAAAGCCTAAAACAAATTACTCCAATTATTGGTATAAATTATAAACGATTTATGTTTGCCTATACCTATACGTACCAAATAGGTGAAGTTGCATTTGATACGGGAGGCTTCAATCAATTTACCCTGGGGTTTAATTTTTCATGTAAAAAACAAAGATCAACGGGATGCCCCAATATTAACTCGCTGTTTTAACTGGCAACTAAATAATTTATATTTTAATGATCATTTGATAGTAAAAAATATTAAAATTGTAATCTAATTTGTTGACAATCTTTTTTTTATATAGAGCAAAATATATTATATTAGAGGTGAAAAATAAAAATATTACAAGCTTATTAGGTAGATTTGACGGTAAGTATGAGATTATTATAATTTAAAACTATATTCGAATAGATAAATATAATTGAAATTTATATCATAATTAATTTTATATTTGAATCTTTACAACAATAAGATAAAATAAAAAAACATTTAATGAATGAATAACTAACAACACTAAACCTTATACTCAATATAGAGTAATTTTTTGATTTAGTTTGTTAGCAATTCGCAGATTTAACGACCAAAACCAAACAACACCAACCTTAATTACTGATAAATATGGATATTTTAGATAAAGCATTAGAATTTGAAGCCAATAAAAGTTCATTTAAATCTAGAAATGAAAAAATAATTGCTTCAAGACAAGCCAAGGAATTGATACTCAGTATAAATGAAATTTATAAGGAGAATAAGGATCCCAAACTTATGGAAATTATGAAGCGCCTTACACTGATTAAGCAAAAAATTGAAAAGAGATTGAAAATGAAGATTGTTGTTTAAGTACGCTCCCCAATTTATGAGATAAAAGAATAAGAAGCTAATTTCAAATCTTAAAGAAGTAAAAATATATATTTGTAAATTCTGCTGGTAAAAAGGCTTCACTAAAAAGCAGAAGGTATAGGTAATAAGGGTGTGGACTTGTGAGGTTTCTTAATTGCAATACGTCAGGACTTTCTTAATTTAGCAGTTAAAACCCTATAATACAGAAGAATTTTATATTCTTTTGGCCAATTAAACTGGAGAACAGCAATTTTATTTTACAAGAGATTAGTACAAAAGAGAAATAAGCATCTAATATTTGCCTGGTTGATCAAGAGGAATATATGGGTAAAATAGTTCTTTGGTGTTATGATTTTTCAAAAATATTTGATAGATGATGAGGGTGATTTTATGGATTATTTTTGTTTCATTCTGCATCCTTGAGTTATTGATTTACCATTCTATTTGAGTATTTATGCTAAGTTTGATTTCCTGTTTAAAACTTGGTGGACCAGGCTTTTATTATAATTATGTCTTACTTGTATTAATTTATCCTTTTATTTTTGAATGGGATCTTCTGTTTAACTGATGTTGTTGTAATGATTTTATATTTTCCAAGTCTATAAGATTAGTGAAAAATCTCTTTTCATATATCTTCTTTATATGTTTTCTTTTGCCTCATCAAAATTTAGAAGCACAGGAGCAGACAGAAGTGCTTTGTCAGGTTATTGACAGAGTCACCAAGAAACCTATTGTATATGCTACTATTTTGTTGAAAGGGAGAAAACTTGGCGTTATATCAGATGAAGATGGAAATTTTAGAATCCCTTTTCGCTTTAAGAAACAATCTGATAGTCTTCGAATTTCATCCATTGGCTATAAAACAACAGAATTTGCATTAGCTAAAATGATTGAAGAAGAGGTAAATGTGCTCATTATTCCACCCAAAATAGAATCTCTAGATGAAGTTACCTTAGTTTCTGATAAAAATAAAACACCAAAATTATCAGCTAGAAAAATTATAAAAAACGCTCTTGAAAAGATACCTTTAAATTATCCAAAAGAATCCTTTTCATATATAGCTTATTATAGAGATTATCAGCAGTTACTTGACAGCACTTATCCACGATTAAAACACAACGGATTAGATAATAAGTACATCAATCTAAATGAAGGAATTATCAAAGTGTTTGATGCAGGTTTTGATACGAACAAATTGATGGATGTGTCAAATCAAACTGCATTTTATGAATTTAAGATCAACCAGAACTTCGCCATCGACTCATCTTTAGCAGTACCATATGATAATAGAGATAAGAAATATTTAGAAGGAGTTATTATTTCTCCACTTGGGGGAAATGAGTTGAATATTTTAAACTTAACCAATGCAATAAGAAATTTTGATAGAATGTCTTTCTCCTTCGTGCATGTTTTAAACCAAGACTTTTTATCTAACCATAATTTTAACTTAGTGCAAATAACTTATTTGGATGACACACCTATTTATGAAATAAATTTTAGGTTGAGTGCACAAAAATCTGGTATTTATATGGCAGAAGGGACTATTTTCGTTGCGAAAAACTCCTTTGCTATACACAAACTAACATATAATTTATATGAAAAAGAGATGAGAAACCACTTATATGGGGTTAGTATGGAATATGCCCCTTCCGGGGAATTTTACTATTTAAATTATATTACATTTAATAATTCATTCGACCTTAAATTAGAGGATTATTTTAAAATTACCGATATTTCCTATAACTTTTCAAGCTCCTACTTTAGGTTAAGCTTTAATCATCCTATTGATGAGAAGACGTTGGAACCCTGGAGTAAAAATTTCAAAATAGATTATAAAAACCAAAGGTTGAAAATTATTAATGTGCAAATGGCAGATCCGAAAGAATTAAAAATTATAGTTCCTAACATGTATATTGGCGATCAGAGCACATTTGGTAAAAATGTCAGAATGAAACTAAAAAATATTCGAGATATAAATGGTGAGATAATAAATGATATACCTGTGCTTAAAGTTAATCAGTTCAGAGAAATCTTTGTGCAAGAAGTATTCCCGAAAAGTAAACTTGATGAAGATCTGATTTTTGTAAGGAAGAACGCACCTTTATCCTTTTCAAAAATTAATTCTATTAAAGGACAATCGCATTATTGGGTCAACACACCATTAAAATCAACTAAAAGGGATTAATTCAATCTATTGATCCATGTATGCCCTTTTTAGCATAGGCTATTTTATTTGTTTGTTCTGAGTATACTTAAAATTTCTGAAGAGATTTCTTCAATGGGTTTATGAGCGACGTTAATTACTTTCCATTTAGGATGCATTCTAAATATCTTTCGGGCATAATCCAATTCTTTATGTACATAGGATTGACTAGCGTAATTACCTGTATAACCTCCTAAATGTTTATCCCTGCTTTCTCTAAGTGTTGCCAATCGCTTAGAATAGGTCGTCAAACAAAAAATTCGTTCAGGAGGTAAATCATAAACAATGTTAGGTAATGGCATTCCTAATATAATTGGAATATTGGCTACAAACCACCCCTTATGTGCCATATAAACACTCAATGGTGTTTTAAAGGTCCTTGACACCCCCAACAGTATGATATCTGCCTTATCTATCTCATCAACGCGCTGACCATCATCATGTCTCAATGTATATTCGACAGCTTCTATACGTTGAAAATAAGCCTTATTGAGCTTGCTAAAAATTCCTGGATTCTCTTCGGGTAAGTACTCAAATTGCAAGGCTAATTGTGATAACATTGGACCCATTAAGTCTATGGTTACCAGATCATAAAGCCTCCCCATATCAAGTATAAAATGACGTAATTCTTTGCTCACCAAAGTATGGATCACAATGCCTTTGATATTATATGCCTCAATGATGATATCTCGAATTTGCACTTCACTTCGAACCTTTGGCCTCACATGTTTTACAACATCAATAGATGTAAACTGAACCAGGGCCGCATCTAACAATTGCGTTGCTGTCCTGCCAGTTCCATCTGATAATATATATACTTGCTGTACCATATACTAAGATAAGAAAAAGCTTAACAAATTTGCAAAAAAAGAACTACAAACTAATATAGAAAATCTATGGCTCCAGTGTCTAAATGATAGTAAGCTGAAACTACCGTTAGTTTGCCATTTTCAATCGCGTCGCTAATTATCGTTGATCGGTTTTTTAATTCTGCTACAGATAGATTTGCATTTTTCTTAATAATATAGGAAAGATCTGCATCCTTTTTGCTCGCAATCACTGCTGGATATATTTGACCAAGTAGATGATTTAAATTGTATCCATTATCTCCGCCTTGCACAGCTGCGGTTACAGCCCCACAACTCTCATGACCCATTACTACTATAACCGGACTGCCAATATGAGCCACAGCATACTCAATACTCGCTATAGAAGATGTGTTCGCAATGTTTCCTGCAACGCGCACCACAAATAATTCACCCAAACCAGTATCAAATGCCAGTTCAGGTACTACACGGCTGTCAGCACAGCTGAGTATGATGGCATATGGATCTTGTCCACTAGTTAGCTTTTCACGCCTTGAACTGTTTTGCAATTTTCCGTCTAATCTGTCGGATACAAACCTTTTATTTCCTTCCTTAAGTCTGCTTAAAATTTCTAATTGTGTCATAATTTTATGGTTTAATCGATTTTACATTTGAACATCATATATTTCGGGGAATTGTTTTGGAATTGTATTTTCACCTTCGTCCAGCATCTGGCGTATATCTATTTCTATTCCTCTGGCTATGGTTGATATAGGAACATCGTTTGCAGACCCTTCAAATGGATTTTCACCCACGCGACCTATGCGCTCCATTGTGTGAAATACCCAAGCCACAGCGGTGCAAAACGGAATACCCATCCATATGAAATTGGTCCCAAGAGTAGGGTATACCGTAGCCATATTCAGTCCAATATCATCAAAGGCAGGAATCAAACCAAAAGGTAAAAGAAATATAAAAACATGGACAAATAAATGCCCTAATGTCGCATATTGTCTAGGGTATGGGAAATTTTTTATGCGCTCTGATTTCCCTTGTAAAGTAAAAAGTTCTTGTAGTAAGTTCTCAAGTTCCAGAAAAGAAAACTCCCAAATAAGTCCCTGTTCTTTTAATTTTCTTAAATTTTTAGATTGTAAAAACAGCAATGAAGTGCATTTGTTTCCCTTTGCAGCTATCTTAATTTTTTCATCTTCAGATATATATTCTTTAATTGCGTCATCCCATGATGTCATTCGCTCAGGAATATGTGCTTTTGAAGACCATTCTCTATTTGTTTTATGCTCATTGAAAACTTCCCATTTTTTTGTTTGCCGCATCGCATATCTCAATGATGTAAGCCAGGCGATATGCCTGTAGATCAGTATCTTTTTTACTTTAGCAAGCTCTTCTTCGGTTATTGGGTTGGGACTGTATTCATTAGTTACCATATCCATTATTTTCATTGTCCAGGTGCGGGAGCTATTAACAATTCCTCCCCAAATTTTTCGAGCTTCCCATATTCTCCCATATGCCGCGCTATTTTGAAATCCAATTATAAACGCAACTGCCGTTCCAATTAGTGCCACTGGTGTCCAGGGAACGCGTATATGAGTAAGATCGAACAGGACATATAACCCTGTTAATACAACCATAAAAATAAAATAAAAGAAAACTTCTTTTCGAGTCCATGATATCATCTCTTTAGTTGAATAAAATTTTTTTGTAAGCATGTTTATGGTTTAACGATTAATAGGTTGTAATTAGATTATGATTTAATAACAATTAAAGATAACTATCTAAAACAAAGAAACTAATAAATGTTCATATTATCAACTGTCATTGACCAATCTTACAAGGCCAACAAATTGTTGAGCTTTCTGAAGAGGTGTAGTTTATTATTTCTAATGCTTATATTTGAAAGGGTTTAGATATTATTATTAAAATAATAGTTTTGAGAAAAGAGTATACATAATTTTAAAATTAGATAAATGCAGAGGAAGAATCACAGAACCGGTTTTAAATTTAGTCCGTATAAAGAGAAGTCAAAAAGTCCATTCGAAAGGCTATTTGATATCTTTAGCGAATTAATTACACACACGTCGGGCGATCTGGAGGAAGCACTTTCATGGATGGAAGAACTGGACAAAGAGTACAGTTTAATGGATGAGAGCTATACACTTGATGATTTTGTAGAAGAATTAAAAGAAAAGGGATTTATTCGCGAAGAAATAAAACCGGATGGGAATCCAACTACTACCATTACCGAAAAAACCGAAAGAGCCATTCGTAAGAATGCATTGGATCAAATATTTGGTAAGCTAAAAAGGAAAGGAGCCGGCAGTCATAAAACAAAAAGCAGTGGGCTGGGAGATGAGCATACAGGGGATCTAAGAGAATTTCAGTTTGGTGATGCCCTAGAAAACATATCTATAACGGAGAGTTTAAAAAATGCCCAGATCAATCATGGTTTTGATAATTTTAATTTGACCCAAGAGGATTTGATGGTAGAGGATACACATCATAAAGCACAAATGAGCACTGTCTTGATGATTGATATTAGCCATAGCATGATTTTATATGGCGAAGATCGAATTACCCCCGCTAAAAAAGTGGCAATGGCCTTAGCTGAACTCATTACTACAAGATACCCAATGGATACTTTGGATATTTTGGTTTTTGGAAATGATGCCTGGCCTATTAAAATTAAAGAATTGCCCTATTTACAGGTTGGACCATATCACACAAATACAGTAGCAGGGTTAGAATTGGCTATGGATCTTTTGAGAAGAAAGAGAAATACAAACAAACAAATATTTATGATAACGGATGGTAAGCCGAGTTGTTTGCGAATGCCAGATGGCACATATTATAAGAATAGCAATGGCTTAGATCAGTATATTGTGGAAAAATGCTATAATAAAGCAACTAAGGCAAGGAAATTACATATTCCAATAACAACCTTTATGATAGCTCAAGACCCTTATTTGCAATCTTTTGTAGAAGAATTTACACAGTGTAACTTAGGGAAGGCAATTTACACAGGTTTATCAGGATTGGGAGAAATGATATTTCATGATTATGAAAATAACAGAAAAAAACGCATTCGATAATGAACATCTCTAAAATTAAAACAATTGGTAGCTTAAGAAAAACAGATTATGTTTCACAAAGTATCAAAACCGAGCTTAGAGCCAATTTAATTAATAATATTAAAAACGGAATACCTTCGTTTACAGGAATTCATGGATATGACACCACGGTGATCCCTCAACTGGAACGTGCTATACTTTCACAACACAATATAAATTTATTAGGATTGAGAGGTCAGGCAAAAACTCGGTTGGCACGCTTGATGATTCAATTGCTGGATGAATACATTCCCGCTTTAGACGGTTCAGAAATTAATGATGACCCTTATGCTCCCATTAGTAATTACGGAAAAGAACAAATAGCAAAATATGGTGATAGTGCACCTGTAAAATGGATCCATCGTGAGGATCGATTTTTTGAAAAACTCGCAACTCCGGATGTTACCGTTTCCGATTTAATAGGTGATATTGATCCCATTAAAGCAGCTAACTTAAAATTGAGTTACGCTGATGAAAGAGTAATACATTTTGGAATGATACCCCGAGCCAATCGAAGTATTTTTGTAATTAACGAATTACCTGATCTTCAATCAAGAATTCAAGTAGCATTATTTAACATATTGGAAGAAGGAGATATACAGATTAGAGGATTTCAGGTTAGAATGCCCTTGGATCTGCAATTTATCTTTACGGCCAACCCGGAAGATTATACAAATAGGGGGAGTATAGTTACACCATTAAAAGATAGAATTGGCTCTCAAATTTTAACCCATTATCCGATTAATTTAGAAATTGCTAAAGCCATTACGGCTCAAGAGGCCAAATTACAGCAGGATCGAACCTGTCAAATACACATTCCGGATCTGGCGAAAGATCTGGTTGAACAAATTGGTTTTGAGGCACGAGATAACGAATTTGTAGACAATAAAAGTGGTGTTAGTGCGAGAATGAGTATTACAGCATATGAAAATCTGTTGAGTACCGCAGAGCATCGTTGTGTTTCTTCAGGTGCAAGGGAAACAACTATTCGGTTTATTGATATTTTAGGAATGGTGCCATCTATTACAGGAAAAGTGGAATTGGTCTATGAGGGTGAACAGGAGGGAGCGGCCTTTGTAGCCGAAAATTTGATTGGTGCTGCTGCAAAAACTTTGTTTGTTAAATACTTCCCGGAGATTAAAAAATTGAAACATGAGGACGAAAAAGATCCCTACGAGACAGTACTTCAATGGTTTTTCGAAGCGAGTTCCTTTGAATTATTTGATGATGGCAGCGAAGAGGAATATAGAGATGCTTTGAATAAAATAAAGCCCCTCGACGAACTTATTACCAAATTTGCGACTAAAACTAAAACAAAGGATATATTATTTTTAAAAGAATTTATTCTATGGGCACTTGTGGAATACAAGAAATTGAACAAACAAAGAATAACAAAAGGATTTGCTTTTAAGGATACCTATGGAGCTTATTTATCTAATTTATAATATTATAACTAAGACATTTAAATCGAATATGTTAAATTTTTTACAATTGTATGGATTGTTTTTTTGTATGAAATATTAGATTAGAATTATTTTTTTCAATAAAAATGGCGGCTGCAGGATAATTAAATCAAATGGAAGTTTATATTTGTATTAGTTTTGAGAGCTCAACATTGACCATGAGTTACATTTATTTGATGTTTATTTAGAGAAAAATATTTTAATCGAAATGTTTTTCCAGATTCCAAAAATATCTTAATCTCCTCTTAAACAGAATATTTAACTTAAATTAGAAAATACGAATGGCAAAATCTCAACAAACATTTAATAAGAGCGAAAAAGAAAAAAAGCGTCTCAAAAAGCGTGAAGATAAGCGGAAGAAAATGGAAGCCCGCAAGCTTGAAGCAAAAGAAAAGGGTAAACAAGGCATTCAATTTGCTTATGTGGATCATTTGGGTAATTTAACCGATACACCACCAGACCCTTCGATGAAAGTGGAAGTTGATGCTGAAAGTATCGTGTTAGGTATTCCAAAAAAGGAAGAGAGCGATGAAGTATATGATCCGATCAGAAATGGGAAAGTTTCATTTTTCGATTCTTCCAAAGGCTTTGGTTTTATTATAGATACCGAAGATCAGGAAAAATATTTTTGTCACGTTAGTGGTTTGATTGATGAGATTGTCGAAAATGATAAAGTGTCTTTTGAACTGGAGAAGGGTATGAAAGGTATGAATGCTGTACGCGTTAAGAGAATCTAACAACCCTAAGTCATACTCCTGATTATATTTCTTCTTTATAAGTCTATTTAGTTATTCATTGTTAATTTTCAAACCGTGATCTGTAGTTAGAAGGAGAACATTCAAAAAGCTCCTGGAAGCTAGAACTAAAATACGTTTGACTACTAAAGCCAACCTGATAGGCAATTTCAGTAATATTACCAGAATCTATTTTAATTAACTCGGCAGCTCTGTGCAATCTGTAATTTCGCATGAATTTACTGGCGGACTGATCTGTTAAAGCTTTTAGTTTTCTGTGTACTTGAGACCTGCTCATTCCAATTCCTTCTCCCAGATCTTCAACGCTGTATTGGCTGTTATCAAGGTTTTTTTCAATGATTTCCTTTATACCTTCAATGAATTTTTGTTGAACGGAAGTGATATTAAGTTTACTAGGCTTAAGCCAGGCATTTTGCCGATATTTCTTTTGTAATTTTTCTCGAATAGTAATTAAATTCTTTATCCGAATTAACAATTCTACTTCATCAAATGGCTTGATCAAGTAATCATCAGCGCCTGTTTCTAACCCTTCCAACTTGTTTTGCTGAGATGCTTTTGCCGTTAATATTATTACCGGAATATGATTTGTTTTTTCCGAAGTTTTCAATCGCTTACACAATTCATAGCCATCCATATTAGGCATCATAACGTCGCTTATTATCAAATCGGGAACGGATTCTTCAGCTTTTCTTAATCCATCGATACCATCAACGGCTTTAATAACTTTATAATCTTTCTTTAGTATATCACTAATATAATCTCTTAGATCAGGATTGTCTTCAACAATTAATATTTCAAGCTGATCCGTAAGTTTTTCTGTTTCTTCATTCTCAGAAAATATTGTTTTTTGTTCTACCTTATTAGAAGATTTCGCCTCAATAGAGTCTTCGACACTCTCCGACTCTCTATCTTTTAGTAAAACCCTCTCTTCAAGAGTATAAAGGTTTTCATCCAAAGGGAGGGTCAAAGTGAAAGTGGTAACCTTGGATTCACTTATGACATTCACTTTGCCATGATGCAATTCCATCAATTCTTTTACAAGTGCAAGCCCAATCCCTGTTCCTTCATATGCCCTCGTAGATGCTGTATCCACCTGATAAAAGCGATCAAACACATTAGATAATTTTTCCGATGCAATACCTTTCCCTATATTGGTAACTCCAATGCTAACAAAATCACCTTTCTTAAGAACATTTACATGTATCGTACTTTCCGCTGTAGCGAACTTTATGGCATTGGACAATAGGTTGGTAATGACCTTTTGCATTTTATCGTGATCAAAATAAATAATTATTTTGTCAGCACTCTTTTTTTTAGTCATGTCATGACCGTTGAAAAGGATGTTTATTTTTTTACTCTCGGCATGAGATTCGAATAATATTATCGTTTTTCTAGAAAACTCGAGGATATCATCTTTAGCTACTGATAAACTTATCTCCCCTGATTCTAATTTTGAGAGGTCAAGCAGTTGATTAATTAGTTGTAGGAGTCGATTGGCATTTCTCTTCATCGTTTCACTATCCTGTCTAATTGGAGCGTTTTCATAATTTGAAATTTGCTTATTTACCAATCCTAAGATCAGGGTTAGGGGTGTTCTAAATTCATGTGAGATATTAGCAAAGAACCTGGATTTTGTTTCATCCATTTCTTTTAATTTTTCTGTTTGTTCCTCTAATGCAATATTTTTTTCTTCAATTGCCTCTTTTAATTCTGTCTGCTTACCAACATAATAATATTGAATGGCATAGATCAAAGAGGATACTGCTATTATATTTAATAGGAAAACAACATTTATAAATCTATCGCTAAGCCCCCAATCAAAAAACACACTCACATAATCGTTTATGAAGAATGCTGCTACCACCAACGCCAAATATGCAGCAAACCATAAGAGTGATTGATTGGTCTTAAAAAACACAAGAGCACCGACAGGAGAAATTAATGCCCATATGATCACGGCGCTGCTAGGTATAAAGCCACCTAAACTCAATTGTAATAAAAAAGGGAGTATCAATATCAAAAATAATTGACTATTTCTAAAGAACGTATACTTTTTCGTTATACTAAAATTCACAAAGCTTAGGATGGAAAGTATGCCATAACTGAATGGAATGTACCCGGGGATCATCAATCCATTAATAAAATACAGAATCCCCCAAATCAACCCTGCCGCCGCGAACGGTAAGGAGAGTACCACCAAAGTCGACTTATTTACTTTCTCTTCCTCCGAATCATCCGGATGATAACCCAGTTCTGTATATTTTTTAAAGTAATTATTTGGCGACATTGATTGTTTTAAAATTAATAAAAGTCATATTCTAATTTCCTGATTTGGTACATTATTTAGTCTAAATGTAAATAAAAATTGCTATCAAGTAAATTTAGTAAAAATTGGACACAAATTAATTATTAATATCTAATACACTGTAATACAATATAGTAACAGTAATATTTATTCATTTGAATTGAATATTAAAAGAAATGTGCAACAAAGCTTAACGTATTTGCATCATAATTTAATCTCTCAAATCAACTTCTGATTCAACTTTGCAGTGTTCAATAGATAGAATGTTATCGGGATAAATAAATTTATCAACACAATAAATAATAGAATCATGAAAACAAAAGAAATTAAATTATCGAGCACGAGGATAAATAGAATTCGAGAACAAGGTTATTTCTGTCAAACCGATGAGGCAATTGATGAGCTGGCATTTGGTAATCGTTTTGCATTCAGACTCTGTGGGTCCATATTAACAGTAGGTGTAATATTTAATAATATTCCTATACTGGCAACGATGATGCTCATAGCCTTTCTGGGTGTAATTCTTCCATACCATCCATTTGATTATATCTATAATAATATTTTGAGCATAGGATTGAATAAACCAAAATTACCTCCAAGGGCACCTCAGTTGAAATTTGCATGTGGTATTGCGAGCCTATGGATCATTGGGATCATATTCCTGTTTCATAATAATTTAATGCTGGGAGGTTACATCTTCGGGAGCTTATTAATTGTAATAGCCTTCCTAGTGGGTGGAATTGACTATTGTATTCCATCAAAAATATACAATGCATTATTCCTTAAAAAATAGAATTCAAATAAATTAATATTAACTAAAAAACCATTTATCATGAACAATTCAAATTTTAATACCAAGAGAAGAACGAGTAATAACAGAAGTTTTTTAAATCAAAACTGTAGGAAGAACGGCGAATGTTGGAAAGATGTGAGAAGATTCAACTATTAAAAAATAAACTAACAATATAATCATGAAAGAAAAATCAAAAATTTACGAAAATTCAGAATCAAATTATGTTTTAAAAAAAAGGGTCACCTGGACGGAGCATAAAAGACTATGGGAATTATCAAATTAATATTAATATAAAATATAAAAATCATGAGTGCAGTATTAGAAAATCAAAAAAAAGTAAATCAAATAGATTTAGAGAAAAAAGTAAAAGATATGTACAAAAAGGTGGCTTTACACCCTGAAATAGAATATCATTTTGAAATGGGCAGGAATTTATCAGAGAGATTAGGTTATCCATCCGGCATATTGAATCAAATTCCTAAGCAAGCTATAGATTCCTTCGCAGGGGTAGGATACTATTTTGACTTTGCCCAATTACAAAAGGGCGAAACGGTTGTAGATCTTGGCAGTGGCTCTGGCATGGATGTATTTTATGCAGCTTTAGAAGTAGGAAGAGAAGGGGAGGTAATAGGAATAGACATGACTGAAGAGCAGCTGGAAAAATCCGAAAACTTGAGAGATGAAGCTGGTTTTGATCAAGTCATATTTCGCAAGAGTTATATTGAGGAAATTCCTATTGTATCGAATAGTATTGACGCTATAATTAGTAATGGAGTTATTAATTTATCCAGCGAAAAGAAGAAAGTATTTCAAGAAGTTGCAAGAGTATTAAAAACAGGAGGAAGGTTGATACTCTCAGATATTGTTACCTCGGTAAAACTGCCTGAGAACATTAGTTGTAATGCCACATTATGGGCAGCCTGCATTGGTGGAGCCATGCAAATTGAAGAATATAAAGAACTTATAGAAAATCAAGGCTTAGAGATCGTAAAAGTAAAGGATAATCCTTATGCATTTATATCAAATAGTGCCAAGGGAGCAACAGTAGATTATGGTATCAAAAGCGTTTCTATACTCGCAATTAAAAAATAAATAAACAATTAAATATTAACTATTAAAAATCAAAGAAAATGTCAAAATCAAAAAAATTAGTCGTAACACTGTCAGTTAATTCAAATGATGATATATCTACAGTAGCTTTTACCGTTGCAAATGCAGCAATTTCAAAAGGTTTGGAAGTTGGAATGTTCCTTACTTCCGATGGAGTGGAACTAAGTAGAGAAGGTAGTTCAGAATATGCACATGTAGCGCCGTTTAAAAAATTAAATGAGTTGGTAGAGGGATTCACTGCGAGTGGTGGCACACTATGGGCATGTGCACCTTGTTTTAACCATAGGGGATTAAAAGCTGATGAAACAGTTGAGGGGACAGAAGTAGTAGGAGCAGGGCCTATGTTAGAATGGATTACAGACGGTGCACAAACCTTATCATTTTAATTCTAATAAAATGAAGGAAAAAGTAATTTATCTTGATTCACATGCAAGTACGCCTGTGGATCAAGATGTACTTAACGAAATGTTGCCTTTTTTTACTCTGAATTATGGCAACGGAAATCATAAGGCCGGGTGGAAATCTGCTGCAGCTATGGAAATGGCTCGAAACCAGGTATCAGATCTTATAGGAGCAAGACCCTCAGAAATTATTTTTACAAGTGGTGCTACGGAGGCAATTAATTTAGCCCTATTAGGATTGGCGAATGCCAATAATACGAATAGAAAACATATTGTAACACAAAGAACAGAACATGCTGCCGTTTTACAATGTCTGGATTCACTTCAGGAAAAAGATTATAGAGTTACAATACTAGATGTGGATGATGTAGGCAGAATTGATTTAAATGAATTAAAATCTGTGGTAGATAATGAAACCTTAGTAGTTGCTATTATGCTGGCCAATAATGAAATAGGCACAGTTCAGCCTATTGAAGAAATTGGAAAAATATGTCATACATTGGGAGCAAAATTCTTCTGCGACCTGACTCAGGGCATTGGTTGGCACGCGATTCACGTTGACAAAATGAATATAGATCTCGCCGCTATGTCTGCACATAAAATCTATGGTCCGAGAGGTGTAGGCGCTTTATTTTTAAGGCGACACAATTCAAAAACAACACTAAGCCCCATTCTTTTTGGCGGTGGTCAAGAGCGGGGCATAAGACCTGGTACCGCCAATATCCCGGGAATTGTTGGCTTTGGAAAAGCATGTGAAATTTATCGTTCAAATTCTGATAAGATTTATAACAAAGTACGTAAATTAAGAGATCGCTTGCAAGAATATATTTTTAACTCAATTGAAGATGTTCGACTTAATGGATGCGAAACTAACAGACATCCCGGAAATCTCAATATCTCTATTCCGGGTATAACCGGTGAAGATCTTATCGGAGCTCTTCCAAATATTATACTTTCCACCAGCTCAGCTTGTGCCAGTGGTTCTGCCAAACCTTCTCATGTGATATCTGCACTAGGAGTTAATGAAGAAATTCTGAATGGAGTGTTCCGGTTTGGAATTAATAAATTCAATACCACAGATGAAATAGATTATGTGGGAGAAAGGATTGTTTACAGAGCAAAATATCTGTTAAAAAAAAGGATGCTTCATTATGATCATGTAATAGATAATTGAACATTAACTGCACTCATCATTTTGGAACCTAAAAAAATGGAATATGCTATCCATCGATTTTGTATAATAATTATAAGAGCTTAATCAAAAAAGAGACCTAAACTAAAAAATAGTCTGACATCGTTTATACCATCGACCCATGAGGCATCAAAATTAATTGGTCCTAAAAATGAATCGTAGGAAACTGTTAGTCCGGCCGACATTAAGGAACTGGCTTCCTCCCCATCCTGCCAATCACCATTTGGAGAAAAAGCATCTTCTATATAATCGTCAAAATCTCTGAACCCAACAGAAGCAACATTGAAATGTGGTGTTAAATAGACATTATTCACGGGCATAAATTGCACTCCTAGGTTGAGCTTCATAAATTGACTTACATTCAATTCATCTTCCCGTAAGCCAGGAAAAATAAAACTATTTTTACTTGAGCTTCGTAAATTTCCTCCTAAAAAATATCTTGCTGCATAGCCGTAATCGGTAAAGGATTCTTCTCCGGATTTGATCTGGTCTTCAAAAATAAAGTTAGTGTTAGCACCAAGAATTCCAGTAATATTATTATGGAAACGGAATCTTTTTTCCAGATCAAGGCCCAACTTACTAAAGTTGTTGGTACTCCCTTTAACCTCTGCTAGTGCATCATCGGCGTATACCAGATCAAGATCATTCCATACTGATCTGCTTATATTTGCACGAAAATGGATGCCACGAGTTGGATAGAATCTTTTGTCCATATTACGAAATATATAATGGGCATAAATTTCAAAATTATTATAATAATAATGATCAAGATCAAGCACATTCTCAACAACTTCTGGATCTGTGATAGGTTTTACACTTGTGTTTTCATAATTGATTCCAATACCAACATAGCTATTTAATGAATTTATATTTCGGTTTACCTGATTGTCAAACTGAAGGTATTTAAATCTCATATCGTCTGCAACCTGTCCTTTTATATAAACTTTATTTTTTAAATACTCATATAGGGCATCAGAATGCCACCACCACATTTTTTTATCCCCAAAATTCTTTTGATATTGCAAACCAAACATGGGTTGTTGTGCGATATCAACAGTAGCAAGGAACCGGGAAGCCTGTCCAAGAACATTTCTACCTGTATAATTCACCACTAAACCAACGCCGCGATATGTGTCATAGTGCAGTGATCCTTTTACCTGGTGTTTTGAATGTTCTAATCCTATTAATTCCAAACCTACTTTATCTCCCTCTATTACTGGAGTATACGTAATTTGACTAAATAGATTGGTTCCCATTGCTTTGTCAATTCTATAAATTATGTCATCTGAAGTGTACTTTTTATGAGTCTGTAAGTCTGCTCTTGCCTTTACAAGATCCAGGTTTGCTTCACTAATATCAGTATAAATAATGGTATCCAGCATGATCTCATCAGTTACATCAGGTATTTTATGAGTTCTTTGTTGAAAACCTTTCAATTTTTCAGCCAAAGCTATTAACTGATCTATGCTTTGTTCAGTTGCTATTTTACCTTCCTCGTATAATTCGTTTCCTTTATCAAAGTTTCCAGTTGAATAGGTTAGATTTGGTACATGATCAATAAAGATATCACAGAGTTTTATATTTTCAGGTGCTTTAAGGTTACTGGTTAGCATAGCCGCTTGAAAAAGGAGGGATGAAATACTGTTTAAATCTTCTATTGAAGCCATCCCACCACCAACGTCACTTCCTATAATAATATCAGCACCCATACTTTTGGCAACGTCTGTGGGGAAATTATTAAGTACTCCGCCATCTACCAGTAGTACATCTTTATAAGGTACCGGTTTAAAAACTCCGGGGATTGACATACTGGCCCGCATTGCCACCGCCAGGGACCCGCTGTCAAGGAGTACTTCTTTACCGTTGACAATATCTGTTGTCATGGCCCGAAAAGGTATCGAAAGATCGTCAAAATCAGTTACACTATAGACAGGATAAATTAAGGAAGTAATAAACTCTCTGAGTTTTTGATCTTTCAACAGAGCATCACTTAGTTTTGGTTTTCCTTTTACCAGATCCAGTTCTGTCAAATATTTATTAAACTCGCTCTTTTCTTCCACACCGACATCCACAAGAGAAATAGAACCACCCAGAATTACCCCCCAGTCAATATCCTTAGTAATAGCAGCTATACTATCACCTGAATATCCCATGGCATATAAACCTCCAACAATACTGCCCATACTGGTTCCAATAACAAGATCAGGTACAATACCCAAAGAATCAAGTGCTTGTAAAGTAGCAATGTGAGCCATGCCTTTTGCACCGCCACCACTAAGGACCAAAGCTACCTTAGGTTTTTTTTCTTGTGAAAAAATAAAATAAGGGCTTATAAGAAAAATGGATATGATCAGAATAGTTAAATATTTTTTCATATGAAAAGGCTCAGCATTAGTTGAATAAATAATTGCAGATGCAAGATAAAAAATCATCCTTATAAAAAAAATATATGATTTCTGTAATTTTGAATTATAATTAATGGCTTAATGTCCCTAAATATATAATATAAGAGCTGTTAATTTAATTTATTGAAAATATACATTGGTTAGATCTTTCTTATAACATTTCTCATTCAAATTAGTAATGGGTCCAATCTTGATAAAAAAATAATAAAATTGATAATATCTTCTACTTGATTTTAGGTGTACTTAGTACAAAAGTTTGCTTAACTCAATCCATTATAATATAATCTAGAATAATTCTAAATACAACAGAAACAAAGCCTTAATAGCGCCTTTGGTAAAAAATGATAGGTTCCGGACAGTAAATGACCAGTTTGGGCAAAAGATACTTGTCCATATTAATTATTTGACATAACTTAGAGTAATCTACTATTTTCTTGGTGTAAATACACAGAATGAAGGTGTTAAGTCTATAATGATTGACCACCACATGCAAGTGCAAAGAAGAGTAGGATATCAATTGGAACATGATTAAATAATTAGTATTAATAACTTAAATTTAAAATTATGGGAAATCCAAGAGATACTTATGTCATTGTAACAGTTGATACGTGTGGCATAAAAACTGATAGTGATGGTAACAAAATCAATACTGTAAAATTCTCAGATAATAGGGGAGGCCGGCCGGGACCTGGTAATCGTTTCAAATCGAAAGTAGATAGCGGGAAAGAAATACACTGGATCGGAATAGGTTGGTGTTCTGATCCCAAAGAGTCAGTAGTTGATGTTCCAGTGGCCATAACAAAAATATCCATAAAAGAAGTGCAATCCGAAATATTATATTACAATGAATATCTGGATAACGGTACTGGGGTAGTTATTGGTGCAATTAAACGAAAAAAAAATACAAAAGATCCTAATCCAAAAACAGAAAAATATACAATTACAATTAGGGTCAATGGTATCGAATATCCCATAGACCCTCAGTTGGAAATGATTTAATGACTTGCTTTAACCAAATGGTTTGTGATCATTATGATAAACTACTGTTCAATAATAATTTATTTAAAAAAGAGAGCCTGTTTTGTTATGGGCTTTTTTTTTATTTTTTATGCCAACGTTTTTAGTCAGGATGCAAAACTAGGGGATAGTCTCGAAACCGTTTATGTATCCGGTGCTTATAAGGAACAAGATAAATTAAAAATTCTGGAAGGACTGGCTATTCATCATAACAATCCCGGAAAGAAACTATTTTTTAGTGTGGAGTTCCTTGAAACAGCTCGAACTTTAGATTCCACAGAATATTTGTTTAACGGCTTGCTGTACAAAGGAAATGCGCTCAAAAGAAAAGGTGACTATAGCGAGGCTCTGGAAAGCTATTTCCAAGCAGCAGAAATTGCTGAGGAAGAAACAACAAATCGTAACCGAGGAAAAATATATGATGCAATTGCAAATGTTCATTCCAAGACAGGGAACTACGATAAAGCAATTGATTATTACAAAAAATCGCTTGAAATTCTTAAAGAACTGAATGATTCCATAAATATTGGTGTAAGCCTTTATAATACAGGTGATGCATATTATAATTGGAAGAAATATGATTCAGCAATAGTATATCTTAATAAGTCAAACCGCATCTTCAAGAAGTTTAATAACACTTTGGGGACAGCCTCATATTTAGGGTCTATTGGAATGATACATGCCAAACAAGGAAAGTATGATCTGGCAAAGAAGAATATCAATGAAGCCATATTGCTATGTGAGGAAGCGGCTGTCTATTTTGCAATTCCGGAGTTTATGCTATCCATGTGTGATATATACGTAGATCAAGGCGACTTGACCACTGCATTCAGCTGTGCTCAAAAGAGTTTAGAAATGGCTCTAAAATATGGACAAAAAAAAGAGGTCAGTGAAGCAAACAGGAAACTGTCGGATATAAGTGAAGGTCTTGGTAATTATGAACTATCTAATACTTACCTAAAGGCTCATTATATTTATAGTGATAGCGTAGAGAATATTGAATCTGTACAACGAATGGCATATCTACAATTGGGTTACGAGGTTTCTCAAAAGGAAATGGAAATAGATCTTCTTGAAAAAGAGTCAGAGATACAAATATTAAAAGGAAGAAGGCAAAGAAATCTTAACATTGCTTCTGTTATTACCGTGGTCTTTATTTTCATCTTTGCGGTAGGCCTCTATAGACGTTATCGTTTTACAAAGAAAACGAATCGTATCATTGAGGAAGAAAAAAATCGATCAGACAACCTCCTTCTGAATATACTTCCGGAAGAAACAGCATTGGAATTAAAACAAAAAGGTAAGGTTAAGGCTAAAAAATATGAATCAGTTACTGTTTTATTTACAGATTTTCAGGGGTTTACGCATTATTCGCAAGGCTTAACACCAGAAAAGCTGGTAGAAAGTGTGGACTTCTATTATTCAAAATTTGATGAAATAATGGAGAAGTTTGATCTGGAAAAAATTAAAACTCTGGGTGACTCCTATATGTGTGCCGGAGGATTACACTTTCATTCGGATGATCATGCGATCAAAATGATAGAGGCTGCCTTCGAAATTAAAGAATTTGTTAACCAAGCCAAAAATTCTAAAGGAGCAGATCAAACCCGCTTTGATATTCGAATTGGGGTCAATACCGGGCCTGTGGTTGCCGGAATAGTAGGGACAAAGAAATTTGCCTATGATATTTGGGGAGATACCGTTAATGTTGCTTCGCGTATGGAAACTACATCCGAACCAGGAAAAATTAATATCTCAGAAAACACTTATGATCTGATAAAAGAAGATTATGATTGTTCGTATAGAGGAGAACTTTTTGTTAAGAATAAAGGCATGATGAAGATGTATTTTGTTAATGGAGAGTTAGTTTGTTGAAGCTATTATATGGTGTTGATTATTCCAGGATTGATCAATGTTTACTTTTTTTATAAGCAGGTAAAAATCTATAAAACAAACAAGTAAACATGATATAATAAAGATAAACTTTAATGACTTGAATAATTTTTTTGCAAGAAATATTCTCCAAAATCTCTAATAATACAGAAATGAAGCTGCCACCATTATCGATAATGCAATTGGTATCACCAACATCAAATAAATAAAAGTTACCGTCCCGGTTTTAAAGAAACTAATAAAAAAACCTTGACCATAAAATTTTTTGACAGCAATAAGGAGATATATGTATGTTGACAGTATGACCATCCAATCAATCCAGTCAGGTATTTTCCAAAAGAAATTAACAAGCAATATAAGACTCAGAACTACAAATAGATACGAGAAATAATAAAAACTAAATACCAAATGATGTGAATAATTGCCTCGTTTCCAGAAGAAAAGTTTTAAAAATAAAGCAAATATTGGCAGTAAAACGAAGAGGGCGATCGGAATACTATCAAAAAATGCCTGTAGAATACCACCTCCGCTGTTCTTTTGAAATTTGAGTAATTGTGTGTAAAATCGACGTTTAATAAAACCGGCATCATCATCCATACCCATTGCCTTTAACTGTTCTTCTTTTGTAGCTCCGACAGCAATTAGGGAGTCCAATTTTTTTCTATCATAGCCCAGATCGATAACAGCTTCTTCTTCACTCTTTATATTTTCTTTTATAACTGAATCTAAATTGTTCAATTCCTCATCATTTATTCCTATGATCTCTTGGTTCTCTCTCAAAGGTTGGGTAATTTTTGATAGATTGACCGAATCCAATGTTTTCTTGGATATGGTATCAAATGCCAAAACATTATCGGTACCAAAACCTTTTTTTAAAAGCTTATCAGCTTTTAAATTATATTCTCGTGCTTGAAAAGAAAACAAAAAGAAAAAAATTACAGAAACAAATAGGTAATATTGAGCTGGATGAAGATACATCAGTCTTTTTCCTGCAACAAAATTTTTCGCAAGGTATCCGGGTCGAAACATCAAGGGTAAAAAACTTCTTAAAAAACGAGCATCAAATGAAAAGTAATTACTAATGGTATTATAGAACAAAACACCCATGGTTAGAGAGTCTTTTGACTTTTGGCCACAATGTGGACAGTACTCAAATTCTTTATTGAATTCTCGCTCGCAATTTCTACAAGTTATTTTATTATTTTCCATCAATGTTGTTTGATCAAATAAATATACTAAAATTAAGTTCTTTTGAGAAATTGACAGCTATGTTTAAACCACATATGCTTAACTTATGTGGGATTGACGGATTATTACGAGGCAATTTATTTAGACATATTTGTACACGCATTTATTATATTTGTAGAAATTTACGAATCTTCTCAATATTTACCTCACAGCAAGTTATAATTTGACTAAATGAATTAAAAAAAAAAATGCAAGATCTGCAGGATTACTCTATCTGCTTATGGCAATAACAGGTGGCTTAGGAATAATGTACGTACCGGCTAATATTATAGTAGTAGGCGATATTACCGCAACAGCCAAGAATATGATGGATTCTGAATTGTTTGTTCGCTTGAGTGTCGTTAGCAGTCTCATAAGCCAAACTATTTTTGTTTTTTTAGTAATAGGATGTTTTTCCTATTTGCTGGAAAGTTTTATGAGTTTCTTCTTACCGGATTATCAAGAGATTATTTCTCCTTATTTGATGTTGCCTTTGATAATTGGGGAATTTTCAATTATTTTTTGGCTATTGATCAAAGGGGTAAAGACAACTGCAATCATTGCAGATTAACATTAAAAACTGATCAATTGAACTATTAATTATGAATAATAAACTAATAATAGAACCACGTTTTTGTGGCCCGAAAAACAGTGGAAATGGTGGTTATGTATGTGGAATGTTAGCAAATCAAGTCGATTATATACCAGAAATCACTCTGCGAAAACCCCCTCCTTTATTGGTGCAAATGGATATACAAAGAGAAAATGACTCTTTAGAGTTAAAGTACAATAAAGAACTAATTGCAACTGTAAAGCCCGGGTTTATAGATTTTGAAGCACCGCAAGCACCTGATTTTAAAACTGCAATTAATTCTTCTAAAAATTACATAGGATTTAAAGATCACCCTTACCCAAGTTGCTTTGTATGTGGAACAGATAGAGAATCTCCAGATGCACTTTGTATTTACCCGGGCAGGACTGGTGAAGATAACCTAATAGCTGCACCTTGGGTGCCCGATGAATCCTTAAATAACGGTCAAGGATACGTTAGTCAGGAGTTTATCTGGTCGGCATTAGATTGCCCTGGAGGAAATATAGTAATGGAAAAGGGGTTAAAAGTTCTTTTAGGTAGAATGACTGCAAAGATCAAACATCCTATAAAAGTTGGTGAAGAATGTGTGGTCATTGGCTGGTTGAAAGGTAATGAAGGGAGAAAATACTATTCTGGAACAGCATTATTCACAAAGAATAAGGGCCTTTGTGCAGTAGCTCATGCTATTTGGATTCATGTTCAATAGTTTATTATGTCGCAAAGAAAATACTATTTTAAATAGCTTCATTCATTGCTAGTTATAAGAATATTCCAACATAGAATAACTTTTATCCTATTAGGTAGGAGGGAAGTATATTGTGTAAGTAGGGGTTAAATCTATTTCTATTTAATAAAATTCAGGTCCAGTACATTAAAATTATTTGCTGCTTTAACCAACAGGGTAGAGCCAATTGTTTCGAACAGATCATTCGTTTTAATAACAAACTCGGCTTGTTTCTCGATTTTGTAATTAGGGATACCAACCAATGTAAGATCTGTAGATTCGGATTGTTCCTTGATCAGATCATAAAAAGGTTTTTGTTCCACGGCATTATTAATAATTTTAATTTCAATATTAACTCTTAGATCTTCAACAAGGTTAGAAATTTTAGAATGTATTATATTGATATCTACATTGTTATTATTCACAAACAGAACTCTCATGATTGTGTTATTCCATTTTGGTGATGCTATTATAAATCGAGCAATATTAAGCATCATCTCTGCATTTTTACTGTCGGTTTCACGCCACCATAGGTCAACGGTTCTATAGCTGCCAAATTTTGCTTCTCTGTCAAAATCTAAATACAACAAATTATAATCTAAGTACAATAAGGTTTCTGTCATTTTAGAATATTCCTTCGAACTTTCTAAGCCTTTAGGCCAGCCCATCATAATAGTATTTGGTTCAACACCCGAAAAACCAAAAGTTGTGGCAATGTTAATTATGCCCTGGTAAATATTATCTACTTTTATTTGTCTAGCAAAAATACCGAGTTCTCTAAAAGTATCACTTCTAATAATTTGTTCAGTTTTTCTTAAGGGTTTAAAATTCTCTTTAACCACGATGAGTTTAAAATTGGTAACTATTCCTGTACGTCCTGAAACGGTTTTACATAAATCTAATAAATAAGATTGATGCTCACTTTGGCCACTGAACAGAATAATATTTGGATTCCAATTGGAATTTTCATCCACTTTGGCATCTATTTTTTTTAAACCTTTATTTACAACATTTTCCCAAACACTTCGCCAAACATCATTAGATTGTAAATGCACCTCTTTTCTTTGCAGTCCAAAATATAGGCCTCCAATGACTGCCAATGCCCCTAACATAGCGATAATGTCTAACTTGAACATCACCCCAAAACAAGCAATAAAACCAAGTAAACCAATCCAACTCTTAATTTTAAAGCTTGGTTGAAAATCCGGATTGGCCCAACTTTCCAGGAAATAAGAAATATTAATAAAGCCATAAGCCGTTAAGTAGAACATAGAAACTACACGAGCTATAACATCCAATTCTCCTATTAAAATACCGGCTTCCGCTAAAATAAAAACCAGAAATAAGGCATTTACAGGTTCGTTGTTCATTCCCTTTCCTTTGCCAAATATTTTTGGAGTCACTTGATCTATCGACATGGCCTGTAAAATTCTTGGGCCACCTAAAATTCCTCCAATAGCTGAAGATAAGGTCGCGCCCCAAATTCCGGCAACAACTGCAGGTGCGAACATGGCTATTTTCATTAAAATATTGTGATCTGTTTTTAATATTTCAGAATTGATATGGAGTGAAATAAAAATGGCCAGCCCCAAATAAACGATCAGTCCTACACCAATAGCCGACAGCGTACCAATTGGAATAGATCTCTTAGGATCTTTTAGATCACCACTCATGGCAATGCCCGCGGTAAATCCTGTAACAGCAGGAAAAAATATAGCAAATACAACTTCCAAAGAAGCAGAACCTTCAGTTGCAAACAAATTGACAGTTTCAGGCTCAAGTGCTGTTGTTCCAAAAAAGATAGAAGCCAGGGAAATGATTATGGCTGCCAGAATAAAAAACTGCGCTCTGAGCGCAACAGATGTACTTATTAATGCCAAGACTGTAATTGCCACCAGTGCAAGTGTTCCTGTTAATCTTATGTCATTAATAGTCATTCCAAAGCCAAAATAAGCGTTGAAACTTTCTGAAAAACCTACTAAATATAACGCGATGGAAAAGGCTGTTCCTATAAATAATGCGATACCAATGGAGCCACCGATTGGAATTCCCATACTTCGGGAAAGCACATAATAGATTCCACCGGCACCAATTTTTTTATCAGTAGCCACTGAAGACACACTTAATCCTGTTGAAACTGCAATAAGATGTGCTAAAATAATAACAATAATTGCCCCTATCAAGCCTGCATTACCAACAACCCATCCTAAACGCATATACATAATAACCCCTAAAATGGTTAAAATTGACGGTGTAAAAACGCCTGCAAATGTTCCAAATTTCTTTTTTTCCGCCATTAATAAGGCTATCTAGGTTCTTTTGTATACGTAAAAAACGGTGGGTAAATATAATCAAACTGTTTTTTTTATTCCAATCTAAGCTGAGGAAAATTGATCTTATATGCTTAAATTTAATATTAGGATCTTATTTAAAAGGATTTTGAAGAGTTTGAGTTATTAAAAATTCAAGCAGAATAAAGAATTTAATGGGGAGCTTAAATGTTAAGTTCGGAATATCTAAAATTTTTTAGACCCAATTGCTGAATTATATAATAAAAAATATTTTATTGTGTAGTAATTTTAATTTTGAGCCACTAATTAAAAAAACTAAACTGAGTAGCGATTTTTATAAAGTATCCATTTTACCTTATGCCGCTATAATTATTAAAATTTGTAGGGCGTATACTAATTCTCAGGAGGATTTCGAGGATTACTATCAAGAGGTTTGTTTACAGATTTAGAGAAGTAAAGACAACTTTGGAGAAAAGTCACAATGGTCAACCTGGATTTATAGATTATCATTAAATGTATGCTTAACCCTTCTTAAAAAAAAGAAAAACAACAAACAAAATCTCACTTCAGATCATCTTCCACAGGAAATATTAGAAGAAAGTAAGGCTTTTTCAGATGAGTCATTGAATCAGTTATACGATGCCATTAGAAAATTATCGGAAATAGATAGAGCGGTGATCTTGCTTTATCTGGAAGAAAAGAGCTACCAAGAAATTGCCGATATCATTGGAACTAACCCTAATAATATAGGTGTACGTATTAAAAGAATAAAAGGTCGATTAAAAATAATATTAACACAAAAAGCATAAGAATGAAAAAATCAATCGAAACTATTTGAAAAGAAGGATTCTTAAAAAAAGATGCATTAATAGTTCCAAAAATCAATGATCTATACGACCAAAAATCTATAGATATCGTTGCTAAATTCAGACGGATGTATAAAATTAATATTATTGCAATTGTTGTATTTGCGTTTATTTTTTTGCCAATAGCATTAATTACAAAAATACCCTATTTGGGTATTCCGCTGTTTTTCTTATTTATGACCATTGTTTATTTTGCAATAGGATTTAAAAAAGAATTAGATACTATTGATAAGAACGTTAATAGTTATCAATATCTCCAATCATTTAATAATTGGATAAGAAAAGTGACTTCATTCAATACAAAACTATCACGATACCTTTATCCCTATGTTTTTTTATCCATGGTGGCAGGATTTTGGTTTGGGAGTATTGGTGGAAATATTCCGGGTGAAGAATTTATTAATTGGTTACATGTAAAATACCCCGATATGATGACTCTTTTTGGTTTACCCGTAGCTGGGCTAGTCGGACTAATAACTATTGTAGGGCTCTTGGCTTTTTTCGGAGGTAAGATTGGTGAATGGGATTTCAATTTAGGCTATGGGCGAATATTGAAAAGGCTCAACGGATTATTAAAGGATATGGAGGAATTAAGAGCTTCGAGTTAAAAAATGAATAGCAGATGTAATAATTTAAATCTTAAGCCACTAAATAATTAAAACACATATTATGATGATAAATGATGCTACAAACTTTTTCGAAAATTTGTTAACCCAAACAGAAAAAAAATCTGAGATCAAACTATATAAAAACTTTATTGGAATACTATTTGATCTGAAAAATAGAAACTTAACCAAAGAACAAATAAGGTCAATAGAAGAAGAGCTGGAGCTTCTTAAATTAAATGAGATTCCTCTTAACAAAAAGAAATATGTAACTCGAAAGCTCAATGAATTCAAAAAATATCTAAAAGAAGAATTTTCTTTGATTTCGGAAGGATATTACACTGGTATTGGATTAGCTTTAGGTACAAGTTTCGGAATTGTAATTGGAACGATGTTTAAAGAGACTATTGGTGTTTCAATGGGGCTTGGATTTGGTATGTTATTAGGACTTATTATAGGTAAAACTATGGATTTACAAGCCGAAAAACAAAATCGGGTCTTGAAAACAAAAATGAAATAAATTCCTAGATAATGAATTGATAAAACGTTCAGATTCTTTTAGTCTAATTTTTCTAATCCTTATCTTTGAATAAGCATGAATCTATTTACATTTGTTGAATCATATCTAAGCTCTAAGTATATGTAAAATGAAAAAACAAGTATTGATATCAAAAACTATTTTAACTATTGGATTCATTATTAGTATTTTTCTTTTTAACTCTTGTAGTAAATCAAAAAATGAATTTTCTATAGACAAAGTAGAATCTGTTCAAAATACTAAAAATCCAGAGGTCAATGTTATACCAAATCAGGAAATTACTTCGCCATTTGAAATTAAAGTCGATTCTAAAGGGATTTGGATTGCTTCAGAAGGGGAATTAGGAATCGTTACCATTGTTGATGAAAACAATATCGAATTAGGTACGAATATTGCGATATTAACATCTGTGGATGGAAACTGGATGACTTCAGGTTCCGCTCTTTTCAAAACAACATTAATATTTGAGGCTAATGAAGCGAGATCAGGAAAATTGATTTTTCATAATAACCCGGGAGAAGGAGATGGTGATGAAGCTGGAGTTTCAAAATCTTTTGAAATTCCGGTTAAATTTTAAAAGGAATGTTTTGAATTAAAAAAATGAAGACCTTAAAAGCAATAGTATTTATAATATTACTTTCAAATTTATCTTTCGGGCAAACAAAAGCAATTCATGTATTTGTGGCTTTATGCGATAATCTAAATCAGGGGATTGTTAAGGTTCCAAAAGCTTTGGGCAATGGACAAGATCCATATGGGAATTTGTATTGGGGAGCTGCATATGGTGTTAAAAATTATTTTAATAAAAAAAGTGATAACTGGAATTTAATTAAAACTATTAAGAATCCTAAACCTAATGTACTTGAACGTGTTGTTTTTAAAAATAAAGACCATGATACGTACTTAGTTGCAGATGCCTATGATGGTGCTAAAATTAAACAGTCCATCATAGACTTTTTACATGCAACTTCCGGTCATTATAATGATTTCTTAATAATTAAAGGTCAAGAATTGTCAATTGGAGGTAATTCTAATCTTGTAGCATATATTGGCCATAATGGGCTCATGGATTTTAATATTAATGAAAAATTCGCCTTAGATGGAAAGAAAAATATAGATGCAATTCTACTGGCTTGTTATAGTAAGAATTATTTTTCTCCATATTTGAAAGCTTTTAATGCAAATCCATTGGTATGGTCAAATGGTTTGATGTCTCCTGAAGCTTATACACTAAAATGGGCAATTGATGGTTGGTTAGACAATGAATCCAACCTTCAAATTGCAGACAGGGCAAGAGCAGCATATAACCACTATCAAAAATGTGGCATTAAAGGGGCTACAAATTTATTGGCAACAGGGTATTAAAAAATAAAACTAATTTCAATATGACTTGAATATTCTAGTTGTTACAACGTTGCGTACTATTGAGGGATAAAATTATTTTTCTCTACCATCTTTATACCAGGCCTTATAAATTAATCTAGTACCAGCAGAATTATAAGTACTATATGAAGATGCTTTACCAGTATCATAGAAAGCAGTTACTTCACTTTTCTTTCCATTCCCGTCGTATTGTATTCGTTTAGACAAGAAGTCGCGAGAATCATAAAACTCTTCTACCATTTTAATGCCATTATTATATTTTATTTCACTTGCCAATACAACCTTTCCTGAATTATCGGGAAAATGAAATGTCAGCCAAGTACCATCTTTATTCCCATTGTTATAGTTTCCATACACCTTTATATAATGAATATTTTTATTAAAATTATATTCTATATACTCGCCATCTTTATTCCCATTTGCTTCTGGACTTTGAGATTTTAATAAGCCACTTGAAGAATAAGAACATTTCATTTGAGTGTTATCATTTGGATTGTTATTAGAATCAAGTACAAGAAAAGTACCATTTGTATTTTTTAAAGGACACTTTATATCAGTGTCAGGTTCAGGACCAGGGCCAGGGTTTGGAGAAGATCCGTTATTCATGCATTTAGCTATTAAATCCTTGTGCTTGTCCAAACATTTTTGACAATCTTCGTTAACTGCAGTTTCAAAAAGTACAATTTGATTATCACATTCCGGACAGTATTTTGATTTACAATATTCATAGGAATTGTTATTGCTTACCTGTTCTGAATACATATCCAATATGTTTTTGATATCGAAGGAAATCGAATTGGCCTGAAGAATGTAATTTTCTATATTATTGGGTTCTCCAGAATACCTTATGAGAGAGTTATTGGGGTCTCCAGAATTCCTTATAAGAGAGGTTATACGGTTTTTTAAATCCAATCCGCTAAGATCGATACATTGAATTATAATCGAACCTCTTGGTTTTTGAACATCTTCATATTCTTCTAAAACTTTTAGTGACCTCATTAAATAATCAGAAGCAAGTTTTATTTGTCGTTTAGCCTCTTTTAAATCATTGTTTCTATTCAAAGCCTCATCACCCTGACGAAAAGCTTGTGCTGCGTATGCTGTACTAAAGCCTAGCCTGAAATAACAAGTAGCGCAGGTTGTTGTCAATACTGTTTCGCTATCAAACACCATTATTGAAAGATCAGCACCCCATGAATAGTAGGTGCCATTTATACTTCTATAAACATTTTGTCTTTTGAATTTGTGATTATAGGTATTTTGAAGATTTTCTATTTGACCAAGCAAATAAAGTTGCTTCTGTTTCCAGCCTGGCCAAGCTGGGATAGCATCCTCACAATCTAATGCCGCCTTCTCGACAGAATTATAAGCACCTTGTAATTGCTCAACAATAACCTGATCATAAGGAGACGGAGCCTCACGAATCTGAGTATACTCAAGTAATGCAGATCCCCATCCCAAATAAAGACCTGTTTCGTAAATCCTGACTGGGCACTTAGATTCGTTCTGAGCTATAGCCAGGTTGCTAAATAATATGTTGTAAATAAACAACAGAAATAATACGAGTCTAATTGATAGTTTCATAAATTAAAATTTAAAATATTTATGAGTAAGTATACTAAATGATACAAATGCTCTCAGTTTCCAAATTCTACACTTCTTGGATTATAGGTTACCTTATAATTTCTAATAGCCATTGCAACTCCAAAAGTATACATTCCTTCTTTGTACATATGAGCTCCAGATGGTTGTTTTGAAACATAATAACTATACTTTTCAATATTATCAGATGTTACGTATTTCTAATAAACTTGATATTCTTTTTTTTGTTTAGCCCACCTTGAGGCTTGATATTCTTCTGTACTAACCATTGTCCAAAACATTTTCAAACGCGACTCAGGATCTGATTTTAATATGAAAGCCAAATTTGAGATGTGCCATTCAGCTTGAGGTTCTCTTCCCAATACACCTCTAAAAAGTGAAATTATAAAATCTCTAGGTTGTGCTCTCCATTTAATATATTCTGGATACGGAACAGGAATATTAACATATTCAGGGTGAGGAACAGGAATACTTTTTAAGGAGATGAAAATAAAACTTAGGATTAAAAATAGAAGAAGTCTAATTTTTAACATAGCACATGTTATTTAAGGGGATACTTTCAAAGTTATGTAATTAAGAAATCAGTTAATATGATTTATATCAGTTTTGATAAATATTAGATATTAAGGACCATTATTTTCAAATAAAAAAAAATTAGAGTAGGGTAGAAGTTGCAGAGTATTTAGATCATTTATAATGACAGAATCATCCAATTTTCGTCCAAGTAGACAGGTGGCCATATATTTTTTAAAATAATTAGAAATACTCCGCTATACTATTGATATAAGATGTTTTATAAGTTAATTAAACCAACAAAGTCCAGTGTAATAATTTATAAAAAGTGAAATATTTTATTAAGAAATAAGGTTAAATTAACCCATGAATTTAATGGGGTTTCAAGAAGTTGTGATCGCGACAGGATTATAAAAAGTAACACTTAAAAAAAGTGTCATTTTCGCACCAGTTATTCTAATTGTAAATATCTGTATAACAAAACAATACAAGAAATAAAATAATCGTACCAGTTTTAAAAAGATTAAAAATTACCGAAAGGAGCATCTTCTCCTTTACGTTTTTTTATCCTAATAAATAATAAATAAAGTAGGGGATTATTCCTGTGATTTGGATCATAGATGACTAGGATTTTTTATGAATTAAATCAAGACAAGTTCCTAAAATAAATTAATTGAAAGAGTTCAATAAAAAAATATCGAAAAGAAAATCAATTTGATATTGTTAAAGTAAGTAATCAAATAATTAAAATATAAAATTCATTTGGTTAGAATATAATCAAGTTATAGTAACAATGAGAAATCCATTACTTAATTCAGAGTAAAATATACGATCTATATAGATTGCAAAAAAAGTTTTCTGATATTGGAAGCTATTTATATTATTATTCGCATAATAATAATACTAGTCTTTCACACAACGAACACATAAGCCTATTAAAAATCTTCTATTACCTTTATAATTCGTCTCTTTACTTATAACGGAGTAAATCCAATTTATGTTATAAAAATAAAGTTTTTCATTATCGCTACCTAAATAACTTTTATTACGAGCCCACCAATAGGCTTGTTCTCCAATATGTTTGAAGTACATGCCATCTTTTGGATTGTCATTAAAACTAACTCCCGATCCAACTGCTGAAAAACCAAAACTATCCAATCCGAAGGTCCATTTTTTCACCTCCTGGCCAAAATGAACTGTTATCCATCCCTTTTTAGATCTTAAATGATAGGCTAAGCGATCGGGTTCTTTACTAGAAAAATCAACAAATGCAAACAGTTCTTCCCATTCAATTCTGCTAGGTACATGCCAACCCAATGGACATAGTTTATCTGTGTCTACTGCATGCCAATTATATAAGGCTCCAATTTTTTTTAAAGTAATGTCGTTGTTATACCAATGGTATGCCCCATCAGGTTTAAATCCATCTATGAATTGAGAAATTTGAGTTCCATCATTATATTTTGTTGTTCTTAGGTTTTCTGCCATCCAAACTTGATTGCCAATTTTTATTGTTTTATAATTATTATCATCTATATCTGTTAAAATATTACCAGAAATATTATTCGATGAAGATCTATCTTGCCGAGGTACAAAATTCCACATTTCTCTATATTCTATACTTCTAGGATCAAAAATCGCATTAAAATCTCTAACAGCCATAGCTACACCAAAAGTATACTTTCCTTTTATCCCTATATCTGCTTTTGTAGATTCTTTTGCAACATAATAACTATTCTTTTCAACAGTACCTGATGTTACATATTTGTAATATACCGAATATTCCTTTTTCTGTTTGGCCCATCTAGATTTTTGATATTCGGATGAGTTAATAAACAACCAAAACATTTCATAACGAGACTTAGGAGTTCCATCTATACTAGAAGCAAGATCATTAATATTGGCTTCATTTTGAGTTAGAAAATCTTGAGTTACCCCTTCAAAAACACCTTCATATAATGAAATTATGAAATCTCTTGGTTGAGCTATCCAATTAATATATTCAGGACGTGGAACCGCCAGGCTTTTAATTGAGAAAAAAAAACTTAAAATTAAAATTGTGAGAAAATTATTTTTTAACATAATACATGTTATTTGAGGGGGTATACTTTCAAAGTTATGTAATTAAGAAATCAGTTAATATGATTTAAATCAGGATTTGATAATTATTAGATATTAAGTAGGAATATCTATTCAAAACAATTCAAAATACGATTGAATGAGAGGAGAAGAAAGTATTATTTGAAAATCATCTTTTTTGTTAATATCACCTCTTAAGAAAGTCAGTAACTATATGCCTTTAGCTATAATAGTAAAGGATTAACAAGTGTTAAATACGACCTTTTTACTATCCTTTTTGACAATCAAAAAAACAGGTTATAAGCGACGAAACCCCATATAGTTACCGGTTTTCTGAAGTGATCGCGACAGGATTATATTTCCTTTGCACTCCGTGCTGAGAATCAACAAAAGAAATATTTGCTTCACTTAAAATAAAAAAGCAAGCTTTATATTTTAAGCTTGCTTCGTTTCAACTTTTGTTGATTCATTCGTGATCGCGACAGGATTCGAACCTGTGACCGTCTGCTTAGAAGGCAGATGCTCTATCCAGCTGAGCTACGCGACCATTATTGTAATTATAAATAAACTCTTTCATTCTCTTTAGAAAGCAAGCTTTCTGCAAAAACTCTACAGTTTATTTTGTCGGGGTAATCACGCTTTGGCGTGACGACCTCCATCCTAATTGTCGGGGTGGCAGGATTCGAACCTGCGACCTCCTCGTCCCAAACGAGGCGCGATAACCGGGCTACGCTACACCCCGAATTGGTTATCCTCTATATATCG
>Ga0209013_10000007_pt1 | contig 147884 bp, 131 predicted proteins | sample Cruoilmetagenom2_FD_187291 | JGI IMG/M metagenome (GOLD analysis project Ga0209013, IMG submission 187291) | Oil polluted marine microbial communities from Coal Oil Point, Santa Barbara, California, USA - Sample 2 (SPAdes) (version 2) | ecosystem: Environmental > Aquatic > Marine > Oil seeps ... | reverse complement strand
AAGTGGTTGATGAGGTGGCTTCCCGCAAGAGCTTACGATAATGGTGTTTACTATGCTTTTACAAATCCGATAGGCTATGATGGTGAACATCTTAAAAATGGAAACTCTATGATAATTGATCCATTCGGAGAGGTGCTGTCTGAAATAAAATCTTTCGAGAATGACATATCTATTGCAAAAATTGTAAAAGATAAAATTGAATTGTCGGGTGGTAACAGATATAAAAATGCTAGAAGACCAAAATTATATAAAGATATTATTGGACAAGAGCATAAGCCGGAAACTAAACCTGTTTGGATGAATGGCAGTAAACAGGCTGGGAATCAATGAAAGTAAATAATATGGGTTTAAAAAAAGTTTTAATACCTGTTCCATCTTATGGGTTTGATCCGACCGAAGTAGCTATTCCCTGGAAAATATTCTCTAAGAATAATTTTAATATTGTGTTTATAACACCTCGAGGGGAAAAAGCAACTGCGGATTTAATAATGCTTAATGGTAAAGGGTTAGGAATTTGGAGATCAGTTCTATGCGCAAGGCAAGATGCTGTAATTGCATACAACGAAATGGAAAAAAGTGCATCATTTTGTAAGCCCTTAAAGTATACCGATGTTCAGGAAAAGAATTTTGATGCCATCTTTCTGCCGGGAGGTCATGATAAGAGAGTTAAAGAATATCTTGAATCGCATGTATTACAACAACTTGTTGTTGATTTTTTTGTCTCTGAAAAACCTGTAGGCGCAATATGTCATGGAGTTGTATTAGCCGCAAGAAGCATTAGCGCCACAACAGGAAAATCAGTTATTTACCACTATAAAACAACATGTTTGTTAAAATCGCAAGAATTGTTAGCGTATAATTTAACTCGATTGTGGTTAAAGGAATACTATCTTACCTATCCAAACAAAACAGTTGAGGATGAAGTTAAATCTGTTTTAAGCAAAAGTAGTAATTTCTTAAAAGGACCAACTCCACTTTTAAGAGATGATGAAAATAAATTAAATAGAGGGTATGTAGTAAAAGATAGAAATTATTTATCAGCAAGATGGCCTGGGGATATATATTCATTTTCCTTAGAATTTGTTAAAATGATTAAAGAATAGAAACTACGATTTTTAAAAATAGGCGAAAGAAAACCAAATAATAAATATGTATTTAAAATGGATCTTGTGTAATGTCGCAGAAGGTAAAAATCAACAGTTTTCTGATGCTCAGGAAAAATGGAATGAAACAATTAAAGCTAATGGTTTTATTGCACAAGCCGGAGGGTGGGATGTAGATAATAAAGCCTGTATCATTTCCTTATGGGACAATAAAGAGTCATTAGATTCCTTTATGAAAATCCTTCACGACGAAATTGTTGATAGAAACCAACAGGATGCAACTTACAACTCCATTGATATTACACATTATGACAGTATGTTTGAAATAAAAGGTAGTTCAGGATCATTAGGGGCAGCTATAAAAACCTCAAAATTATTACAAATTGTAAATTCCCGAGTTAAAAAGGATAAAATGGAGGATTTTGAGAAGGTTCAAAAAGATTTTGGATTATCTTTAATTAAACGATCCAAAGGCATGCTAGGTGGGATATTATCTAAAGCAGCAGATAATACTCCCAATTATCTGATGTTAACATTTTGGCATACTATGGAAAACTATAACAATTATTTGAATAAAGAATTACTAATTTCTCTAAAAAAGGAAAAGGAAAATAATGATATGGAGCAAATAATTGAAAAAAAAGTATTGCTGGTTGATTCGTGGAAAATAATAAAGTAGATGCAGCATTAGCTACAAAACTCAAAACAATGGCAAAAGAAAAAAATTACATAGAGATAAATAAGCAATCATGGAATAACAGGGTCGATTCCCATTTGAAATCTGCCTTTTATGACATCGATGGATTCTTAAAAGGAAAATCATCTCTTAATGAAATTGAATTAAAGTTACTCGGTAATATAAAAGGAAAATCAATCTTACATTTACAATGTCATTTCGGACAGGACACGATCTCCTTGAGTCGACTGGGTGCAAAGGTTACAGGTGTTGATCTTTCAGATAGATCAATTGAAAATGCAAAAAAACTTGCAAAAGAAACAAATACAGATCCCTTATTCATTTGTTGTGACATTTACGACTTGCCAAACCATTTAGAAGAACAATTTGATATTGTATTTACGAGTTATGGAACAATTACCTGGTTGCCGGATCTTGATAAATGGTCACAATTGATCTCCAATTATCTTAACCCTAATGGGAAATTCATATTTGCTGAATTTCATCCGGTTGTTTGGATGTTTGACGATAATTTTGAAAAAATTGGTTATAATTATTTCAATTCCGGAGCAATTATTGAAACAGAGACCGGAACTTATGCCGACAAAAATGCTCAAATTGAACAAGAATATATTTGTTGGAATCACAGTATGAGTGAAGTTGTAAATAGTTTGATTAAAAGTGGTCTTGAAATAAAAGTGCTCAATGAGTTTGATTATTCACCATACAACTGTTTTAACAAGATGGTTGAATTTGAATCCAATAAATTCAGAATTGAACATTTAGATAATAAGATACCGATGGTTTACGCAATTGAAGCAGAAAAGAAAAATAATCACTAACAAAATGCAAATATGAAAACAATAATTTCAATGCTGGTGATTTTGCTTCTATATGGTTGCAATCCACAAAAAAATGCAAACGATAAATCCACTTGGATAATATCAGCGCCTGCCGGTAATAAGTTTACAAAAATTAATAAAACCGGGGAAACTGTGATCCCGAACGGCAGATATATTACTCCTGAAGGTAAAAGTATTATAACTGCACCCCATCCATATGGATTAACGATAAGTCCGGATGGAAGTACTGTAGTTACGGCCAATTCTGGAACCAACCCATTGTCCATTACTATAGTTCGTAATATACTATCACAAAACCCAACAGTACAACAGATCCCCCCGGGCCCTTCAACAGATAAGGGGGTGTTGGCTTCAGTTTTTATGGGGTTGGCAATATCTCCCGACAATCAAACAGTTTATGTTGCAGGAGGGCAAGAGAACAAGATATATATGTTTGATCTAGACTCCGGAGCAAAAAAAGGTGAAATAGATTGTTCTTATATAAGTGAGAAAAGGGATTATACTCATGGATATATTGGCGATCTGAAGTTATCGAAAGATGGAAAAACAATTTATGCTGTAGATCAGATAGGGTTTAGAATGATTATAGTAGATACCGAAACCGGAACTCTAAAACACTCGGTTCCTGTGGGGCGTTATCCTTTTGGGATTTGCTTATCCCCAAATGAAAAAAAAGTATATGTGGCTAATGTTGGGATGTTTGCATACTCTCTGATTAAGGATGGATCAGGCGATGACGCAAAGATCAAGCCGGTTAATTATCCTGTTTTTGCTTATGGCTCAAAAGAGATGAAAGAAGGAATAGAAAATGATACCATATCCGTACCCGGACTGGGTGATCCAAATGTAATCGAATCATTTTCAATTTTTGCAATTGATCTTGAAGATCCATCAAATCCCAAAGTTGTTGCCAAAATTAAAACCGGACATTTAGTTGGAGCCTTGGTCGAGGGTATCCCTGCCGTCGGAGGTTCAAGCCCTAACTCCATTGTTGCAACTGATGAATATATATTTGTGAGTAATGGAACCAATGATAATATCTCGGTTATTTCTATGGAACAGGATACTGTGGTAAATACTATCTATCTCAAACCAGATGAAAGAATAAGACAATTTCGGGGTGTTATCCCTTTTGGTTTGGCCTTAAGTCCGGACCAAAAAAGATTGTATGTTGCCGAATCTGGAATTAATGCAGTTGCTGTTATCAATGTTTCAGATCTTAAAGTGATGGGTCATATTCCGTCCGGCTGGTTTCCTGCTAAAGTTGAGGTAAGTAAGGATGGAAAGAATTTAATTATTGCCAATGCCAAAGGTTATGGCAGTGGCCCTAATGGAGGAGCCTCCTTTAAACCAGAACCTGAAGGTAGTTATATTGGTTCGTTAATGAAAGGAACCGTTCAGGTAGTTAAAATTCCAAGTGACAAACAGCTAAGTAAGATGACAGAACAAGTTATTTCCAATAATTTTATATTCAAAAGATCCAATGATAAGGCCTTTAAAAACAGAAAGAATAATCCAATCCCATTAATACCTGTAAAGAACAAAAGTCCAATAAAACACATTGTATTTATTTCAAAAGAGAACCGAACCTATGATGAAGTTTTTGGTCAAATTGAAAAAGGCCGTGGTGATTCAGCTTTGGCTAGATATGGTAGCGGGGCAATATTTTCAAATAAAGAAAAGACCAACTCCGTTTCAAATGCAACGGTTATGCCCAACCATTTGGCATTAGCTGAACAGTTTGCTATTTCTGATAACTTTTATGTGGATGCTGATGTGTCAGCGGATGGTCATCGTTGGTTGGTAAACACTTACCCCAATGAGTGGTGTGAAACATCTACCGCCGCCAGTTATGGAGATAACCGTAACTATCTGGAAGACTCCAATGCCCCTGGCGTTTTTGCGATGAATGGAGCAGCCGGAGCAATTTATCCAGAGGATTATAATGAAGCCGGTTCTATGTGGGACCATTTAGAGCGACACAAAATAAAGTTTTACAATTTTGGTTTTAGTATTATGTTCGAACCGGCATTATATAAACCAGAATACAAGTATACGGGTATTCGTCAGTACATCAATTACCCGATGCCTCAGCCTCTTTTTGAACGTACTTCTAAAATGTACCCAACATATAATATGGCAATACCGGATCAGTTCAGGATAGACCAGTTTATAAAAGAATTTGATAAGAAATGGATGGTAGGAAACGATTCAATGCCTGAATTTATTACTGTGATCATTCCAAATGACCATGGAGCAAGTGATCGTCCGGATGCCGGATATCCTTTCCGGGAAAGTTATATGGCAGATAATGATCTGGCTGTGGGCCGCATTGTGGAATATCTTTCACAAACACCTTATTGGAAGAATATGTTGATCGTTATTACAGAAGATGACGCGCAAAACGGTGTAGATCATGTTGATGCCCATCGTAGTATTCTCTTGCTTGTTTCACCCTGGGTAAAAAGAGACTATGTTAGTCATGTTCATTATAGTTTTGGTAGCTTGTTCAAATCATTCTGGAATATTTTAGGTTTGCCATACTTAAATCAATATGATGCAGGAGCTACTGATCTGTCCGACTTTTTTACCAACACTCCTAACTACGAACCATACAATGCTTTATCGGTAGATGGCAGGATATTTGATCCACAAAAAGCACTCGATCCTTTTGATGAAAAATTTGATTGGAAAGCGATAAAAGAGTCACCAAAAATTGATAATGTAGAGGATATGTTTCGGGAAAGCAAGGAACAGGATGAATACCGTTTAGAAAACAGGGAAAAAAATAAATAATTGAAAATTCCCTCACAAAATATTATTATGTAATAGAGCTTGCAAATTCATTATATTTACGCTTTAAACCTATTATCAATACTTCTAAGTACAACTAATTCAATTTAAAACAGTAAATACTGATAAAGAAATAGTGAAAACCTAATTATTTAACCCATGCTTTTATGTTAACGAAATGATTTCTAAATTTTCTATGATAAGCCTTTTAGTAAGTTGGGTTATTTTTTTTGGATGTTCACATACAAAAGAAAAAAATGAGCAGCAACTGTTATTAGGTGTTAAAATTTATGAATATGATGGTGATTTTAAATCTTTGTTCGCAAGTTGGGAAGAAATCGGGATCAATACTGTATTTGCAAGTGTAGATCTATTGTCCAATTCTCAATTCAAACAACTTTCAATAGAAAATAATATAAAGACTTTTGTCATTCTACCAATATTTTACGCACCCGAAGAAACAACAAAAGATTCCACCGTTTATGCCATAACAAACGAAGGAAAATATGCGGAAGATGAATGGGTCAAGTTTGCTTGTCCTTCCCATAAAGAGTTCAGACAATCGCGTATTAATTTCATCCGTGAGTTTGTCAAAACACATAATCCAGACGTTATAAGTTTAGACTTTATTAGGCATTTCGCATTTTGGGAAAAGATCTATCCCAATACCCCGGTAGATTCCATCCCCAACACCTGCTTTGATCAAAGGTGTGTCAATGCTTTTTATAAAAACCAAAATATTAATGTTGACGTAAATGTCAAAACACCCGCTCAAATCTATCAATGGATTAGATCCAATTATTGGGAGGAGTGGATAAAATGGAAATGTGACCTTATCACTTCTATGGTAAATGAAATAGTAAATGCTGCTAAAGAAGTTGACCCTGAAATTGAAATAAACCTACATGCCGTACCCTGGAGAGAAAGAGATTTTGATGGTTCGATCCTAAAAATTATTGGTCAGGATTTTTCATCACTCTCCAAACATCTTAATTATATTTCTCCAATGACCTATTCTCATATGGTCAAACAGGATTCGGATTGGATATCTGGTGTGGTATCTGAAATATTTCAAAAAACCAACCTTAAAGTACTTCCAAGTATTCAAGTTGCTAAGGCTTATTTAGATAGTGAATTGACCAATGATGAATTTGAAAAAAACTTAAAAGCCGCACTGAAATCTCCATCCACAGGTGTTATCATTTGGAATTGGAACAAATTAGTTGCAAATAAAGAAAAGCTGGAATTATTTAAATCATTTACTCCATAAAACAATGAAAAATATTTTAATTATTATTTTACTAACAGCGATCATTGGTTGTAATCAACCTGAAAAAAAATATTCTAAAAACCCCTTATTTGCAGGTACTGCCTCATCAAACATTAACCCTGAAATTGGAATGTTTATTGCTGGTGATAAGCAAAATAGAAGGTTTACAGGAATTCATGACTCTATTTACGTTAAGGCAGTTGTGATCAATGATGGGTTGTCATCTTTGGCAATTGTTACCTTAGATTGTATTGGATTACTCTATCCAGATGTTCAAAAGATCAGGGCTAAAGCCTCTTCCATGGTAACTGAAATTGATTTAGCTGCCGAAAGGATTATAGTCACTTCTAACCATATACATTCAGGACCAGATGTTGTTGGTATTTGGGGTGCAAACCAATTAGAAAGTGGAGTCGATTCGGTTTATATGAATAAGTTAATATTAACCGCTGCAACCCAAGTTCAGAAAGCTGCTAATTCTATGGTTCATGTAAATGCATATTACGCTTTGGGAGAATTTGGAAATGAATGGGTGCATAACATTTCAGAGCCAGGTGAAATAGACAAATCACTAACCGTAATGCAATTTGTTGATAAACATGGTGACAATGTTGCTTCTTTAACCAATTTCGCATGTCATCCTACTTTTTTTGATGCTGTTCATGACAAAGTATCTGCCGACTATGTCGGTGCATTTTATAAGTCTATGTCAAATAAAATTTCAGGAGAGCATCTTTTTCTTCAAGGAGCTATCGGTGGTTGGGTACAACCTGATAAAGGAGATCAGTCCTTTCAAATTGGTATCCAAAGAGGAAATGAGCTGGCCGCTGCTGTGATTGAGATGTTAGATAAAACTGAACCTCTGGATTCTACCAACATTCGCTTCAAAAATTTAACCTTTGACCTTCCGGTTACCAACCCTGGTTGGCAACAATTGTCAGATATGGGTGTAATCAAACGTAAAATTGGCAAAACTACACCAACTGAGATTGCCTGGTTTGGAATTGGACCTGCTCAATTTATTACGCATCCCGGAGAGACGCCTCCAGCATATTCATTTGCCTCAAAGTCTTGGATGAATTCAGAACCAAAATTTGTAATTGGCCTTGGATTAGATGCTATGGGTTATATACTTAAGCCCTCTTTCTTTGAAGATCCGAAAATGCCACATGCCGAATATCTAACTCGAATGTCCCCGGGAAAAGAAGCTGGTCCATTGGTTTTGGATAATATCAAAAAGATTATTGTTGAATAAAAAAGCTTGATAATAAATCATTACCCGTATCTAGTCAAAACTAATGTTAACTAAAATTAAATCTGTTGATATCTTTATTTTGACCCTTATTATTTCCATTTCCTGTCTGAAACGTTTTGATTAAGAAATTCTATTGGATCCTGTAAATAAAAGGAGAGGTAACTGGCGTAATTTTTATAACTATAGTTAATTAAAAAAGTACTAACTTTAAATCGAAATTCTTTACAAGAAAAACTCTCTTTTGAGGTTGAACTGATAAATTTTCTTGAAGAGATCAAGATAAACAATTATAAATTATGGCTAATAAGAAATCAAAGAATATTGAACCTAAAAAACGGGACAAACGAAGAATAAGTATCAAATTATATAACAAAGAATTGGCTAATCTTCAAATTGAACTTGTGAAACTCCAGGAATGGATAAAACACGAAAAACTGAAAGTTGTTGTTTTGTTTGAAGGTAGAGATGCAGCTGGTAAAGGTGGAGTGATAAAAAGAATTTCCCAAAGTCTTAATCCAAGAATTTGCAAAGTGGTCGCATTGGGAACGCCAACGGACAGGGAAAAGAGTCAATGGTATTTTCAACGATATGTACCTCATTTGCCAGCTGCCGGTGAAATGGTACTCTTTGACCGCAGTTGGTATAACAGAGCCGGTGTGGAACGTGTTATGGGTTTTTGTAATACTGAAGAGTATCATGAGTTTATGCGCACTTGCCCGGATTTTGAGCGTATGCTGATCCGCTCAGGTATTGTGCTTATTAAATATTGGTTTTCAGTTTCGGACGAAGAACAGGAAAAACGTTTTCAGTCTAGAATAGATGATCCAACGAAACGATGGAAACTAAGCCCTATGGATCTGGAATCACGTGAAAAGTGGCTGGAGTACAGTAAGGCAAAAGATGAAATGTTCAAATATACCGATACCAAACAATCACCTTGGTTTGTAGTGCCGGCAGATAATAAAAAAATAGCTCGACTTAATTGTATTGATCACCTTCTTGGAATGATACCCTTTAAGGATATTGAACATGAAAAGACCATTCTTCCACCACGTAAAGATGAAGAAGGATATATAAGGCCACCTTTTTCAGATCAGACCTTTGTCCCTGAAAAATTTTAGGAGTTATATTGGGTTGTTTACCAATCTGATGTTTCTAACTCAAAAATTTCATCTACTGATTGTCCAAAAATACTGGAGATCTTCAATGCTAATATAGTGGATAAATTATATTTTCCTAATTCAACTGCATTGATGGTTTGTCTGGAAACATTCACCAGATCAGCTAGTTGAGCCTGTGTGATGTTTTTTTTTGCTCTTTCTACTTTTATACTATTTTTCATTTTCAATAGATTTTTTTGAATTGTTAAGCGCCCAGTTATATCTGATGATAAAGAAAATCAAGGTTGTAAACATATTAAATACAAGTACCCAGAAAAATGGTATATCATAAACAAAAATCAGAGCCAAAATTAAAACTCCATAATTGATATATGTTGCCCAAACAAGAGATTCCAGTCTAATCATTGCAATGAATTCATCTTCGGTTTTTTCTTTTGAAAATGCAATAAATATGGAACTAATAATGAATAAAACTCCAATAAATTCATCTAATATATTATTCTCAATTACTTGAAAAACATAGGTATCGTTCAAAATGCCACCTGACACTAATGCAAAGACATTGAATTCTAATAAATCAAGTTTTTGTTCAAATAAAGGCTCAAAAATTAACCATAATATTCCTAATAAGGAAACAGGTATAAAAATCAACCAACCTATTTTTTTGAATTTGTTTGGAAGTAAATACTGTGTTTTCATAATAAACCAATTTAAAAATTATACCACAAATGTAGGACATTAATGTCATAATGACAAATATACTTTACATTTAGACATGTTTACTTATCTTTATAATTTATAAATTAAGATTTTTATTCAAAAGTCTTTTCTGAAAATCGTTGATCTTTCCTTGATCAGGGAAAGGTTTGTATATTTACAAAAACCAATAATGAATGAATGAAATAACCATTAGCACAGATAAAGAAATTTTAGATATTGAATTTATTCATGATTTTATTTCAAATTCTTATTGGGGGAAGGGAAGAACTAAAGAACAAACAGTTAAGGGTATTAATAATTCAATGAATTTTGGGATCTATGTTAATAATAATCAGATCGGATACGCCCGTGTAGTAACAGACTACACTTTTTTTGCCTACTTGTTTGATGTTTTTATTGTTGAATCCGAAAGAGGAAAGGGTTATGCCATAAAACTGATGGATAACATTTTTAAAAACACTGCTCTGAAAGATGTGAGGAGCTGGAAATTAACCACAGTTGATGCGCATAACTTTTATAGAAAAAAAGGTTTTGATTCTTTAAAAGATCCTGATAAAATAATGGAAAAAATCATGCCTTGAGCATTGATTTAAATTATTAAAAACTACCTAATATAGTAAAAGAGAAGTTTCTTCCGGGAGCACTAATTGCAGATGCGAATTCTTTATAATGCTGATCAAAAATATTGTCAATATTGAACAGCAGATCGATGTTTTTTGAGGTTTTAAAACGAGCATAATAATTTACTGTTTGCCAGGATGGGCTTCCATAGTATTCTTGGTCATTAATTATATAAGGCGTTTCTTCAATATTATCTATTCCTTCAGAAATATTATAGTCTTCCAGTTTTTTTCTTCCATTAAAAACAAAATTTAATCCTGTTTCCAGTCTGTTTTTCACATAATTCAATTCTAAATTTCCAAATACAGGTGGAATTGAAGATAATGGCTCTTCTGTATCATATGCCTTTCCTTTTGTATAAGTAACTGAAGCCTTTGCATTTATTGTATTAGAAATATTACCCTTAAAACTAACCGTTCCCCCAACAATATAAGCCGTTTCCTTATTTACATTTGCTACGACATTTAACTCCTCACCATCATATCTAATTGTTGAACTACCATTTAAAATAAAAGGAGCCCGTACTATATAATTGTCCAATAATGTATAATAAGCAGTAAAACCGATATAGTAATTTTTATCCTTAAAATATTTTAATAGACCCGCCTCAAAGTTATATGCAAATTCGGGTTGCAGATCAATATTTGGCACAGTAACATCTCCTCTTTTTTCTCTAATTTTTCCAATATCATCAATGTTCGGAGATCTAAATCCTGAAGATAGCACACCGTTAACCTGCCAGTTCTGATTTGGCTTAAATACATAACCCGCAGTTAAAGTAACCGCCGTGTTATTTAAAGAAATATCATTATCGGGTAAGGTGATGTACGTTTCGTCTATCCATTTAGCCTGTAAAATAGTGTTGGTTAATCTAATACCCGTATTTAATGTTGATTTTTTAGTAAGATCTTGTCTGTAATCGGCATAAATGGCGGAACTTAAATAACTACTTCCGCCATCCGGATATCTTGTTTGTACGGTATATGTGTCTGAAATACCAATGACGTCATTTCCATCAACATCAATAACTTCACCTTTTGATGTTGAATTGACATCATTAAAAGCAAATTCAAATCCATAGCCAAAATTTCTATTTACTTTTTGATTTAAGTTAGTAGAAAAATCACCATTTAAACTATAAACTTTTACATTTTCAAATTGAGAGGACTTGTTAAAACTATCAAACTTCCTGTTTATTCTTGATTCTTCTATATTTTGAAAAGCCAAAGTGACAGCACCATTATTGAGCCATTTTTTATCCAGATCCAGATTAAATTGCGTTGAGAACAAAAAACGGTTTTGCGGACCATAATACCATTCTGCATATTTTAATTCACCCTCATCAAGTTCGGTTAGTTTGTCAAACCTATTAATATCGGTTGAAGTACTATATTGTAAATTAAAAACAATATTGTTTTTGTCTTTAAAAGGAATATATACCTTTTGTAAAAAATCGGTTTGATCAAAACCCACATTTCGTTGTTTATTCGGGTTTGAGTTTACAACAGCTTCCGGATTATAAAACTTATCGGTATTATTGGAATATCTATATTGCAAACCCCAATCCGTAAAACCATGATTCCGGTTCTCCCCCATTTTTAGATCACCAAACCTACTATGAGAAATGCTGGTAAAGGATGCAAATTTTTTCATTTGCAATTCAACTCCCGCCTGAATCATAAATTCATTGTTTACGGTTCCATAACGGGATAAAAATTCAGTATTTACATTAGGTTTTTCACTTGTTTTGAGTTTCCGTGTATAATAATGGATCACACCGCCAAGTGCATCTGAACCATAAATTACTGAGGATGGACCAAAAATAACTTCTGTTTTTTCTAATAAACTGGGTGCTATTGTTATCGAATTTTGTAAATGCCCCTTTCTATAAATAGCATTATTCATTCTAACACCGTCAATAACCAATAATATTCGGTTAGCCTCCATCCCTCTTAGAACAGGGCTACCTCCACCAAATTGTGTTTTTTGAACTTTAACCCCAGGAATATTTGCCAACATATCTGCAGATGTCTGGGGTATCGAGTTTTGTATTTCTTTACTTGAATAAATTGCTACTTGTTCTGCAATACGGGTTCTTTTTTCCTTTCCTTTCGTTGCCGATAAAAACACTTCATTTAATAATTCCGATTTGAACTGCAAATAAACGGTAGTGAAATTTTTGCGTATCTGTTTTTTTAATAATTCGAATTCCACATAACTTACATGGGTAAAAGTAAGTAATTCCATATCCTTAAAATCACTTAGATCCAGGATACCATTTTTATCAGAAACAACAATTTTGCTATTGTCTTCATTTCTAACTTGAACGTTGGGAATAGGGAACTCAGAATCTTTGTCAACAACTACACAATTTTGAGCATAAGATAAATGTCCAATAAGTAAAATGATAATGACATTAAGAAACTTCATTAAAGACCTCTTTTAAAACATTTAATGATCTGGGTTTTTTAAATCCCGGCAAATGTAATTCATAATATTCTAATAAAATATCCAAAACTGTAGTGCGCATTGTTGCATTGAATTCTAATCGTTCAATTACATCAAAATTTATGCCGATTAGTGATTTAAATAAAATTAAATTTTTTCCGGACACATAATTATTTAAAGGTTTGTAATTGGTAAATAACCCCTCTGTTAAATCAAAATATAAGGCTTTCTTTTCCTTCATTTCAGGATAAAACCCTAAGAATTTGGATAAGTTCAATAAAAACAATAAGTGAAAATTGGCTGTATGGATATGATTGTCCAACCAGATAAACGCTGTTTCAATAAATTGAAATAGTGGTTTATTTATTTCTTCTTCCCTTAAGGAATAGGACAAAACTTCGGCAAGAAATAAGGCAATGGATTGCTTATAAATATCGGTAGCTACAGTTTGATATAAATAAGACACTCTCGCTTCTTGTATACTATTTAAATTCCCTTTCTTATTGTGATTTGCTGAAATACTTAATTGGGTAAGTGGTTGAAAATACGCAATATTGATCTTTTTGCTTTTTGTTCTAAATATTCTTTTTAAAAGATAGGATCTTACTCCTTCTTCTGTAAAACATTTTACAATAAGATCAGCATCACCATATTTAATAGATGTTAAAACAATTGCTTTCGTTTTTATAAGCATTTTATAACCAATTAATTGACAATGGCAATTTTTGTAGAAGATGATTCCGATGCATCCTGACTTGTAAGAAGCACTATGTAAACACCTGAAGCAACTTTACGACCGGCTAAATTTGTTTTATCCCAAATTACTTTCCCTCCTTTAATCTCCTGACCTTCTTCAACATTGGTTTCATAAACCAATCTGCCGGCTGTATCTAATATTTTAACGTTAGTACCTCTTGGTAAATGAGTACCTTTTCTGCCATCAATGGTAACAAAAGTATGTTCTTTTGTTACAGGATTGGGATAAGCATATACTTCCCCTAAAGTTTCTCCAAAAGGAGCGACATTATTATTGAATGCAACGATACCTTTATCCGTAGCAAAATATACTTTACCATTACTGTTATCTACTTTAACCTTTAAAATTCTGTTTGATGGTAATGGTGAGTTATCCTTATTAAAAATATAAAGCGTTTGATCACCGGATGGATTCGTACCCAATACACCCCCTGTATCAGTTCCAAACCATTTGTTGTCAGCACCATCAATTGCAATAGAATTAATTGGCTGATCACCTAATAATTTTTTAGGAATCCCATCATCTTCAATAATAACCGGTTCGGCATCATATATATTTGCATCAAATAATCCTTCAGCATTGGTATAGACCACCATTCCTTTTTGAGTACCTATCCAAATTCTGTTGTTTCTATCCACAACAAGTGTTCTTACATTCAAATCCGGCAAAGATCCCTTAGTTGCTTCTGTTGTCAAGGCTTTCTTTCTGTTGCCGGATTCATTAAAAACCAGAGCACCATTATTACGAGATCCAATCCAAACACTCCCTGTTTTATCAATGACCAATTCAGTTAAGCCAAACTTTTCGTTAGTAATTATAGAACTTAAATCAAAACTACTCCATGAACCGCTGCTGCTATGCTTTTTTAATCTATTCGGGATCCATGCATTAGTAGTCCAGAAATTACCTTGGTTATCAAATGCAGATCCATTGACTCTTATACTCGTATAATTGGGGTTGTCGGGCAAAACAAGGGATTCTAATCCACTATTTGAGTCATCCCATAAAACAAGAGGGCTGTCGTTTTCAACCACTAAGATTCCACTATTCCATGAACTGATATATGTTTTATTCTCTTCCAGAGGATCAATAGTTACATGTACAAGATCCAAAGCTGGAAAATTAGAATCATATGGAAAATTGATCCATTGTATATCTTCGTCTTTCAAATCATTATAATGACTATAACCAAGTCTTTTTCCTAAGGGAGTAAATGCGGCATCATACCCTCCATAAACCACCCATAAATTGTTGTTTTCAGCCGATATTGAAAAAACCTGATTAGAAGAGGGTCCGTTTGGGTGTATTTCTTTGTAATCAATATTTGTGAATTCATTTTGCAAAATGCCAAAGGTACTTGTACCTAAAAACACTATTTGATCATCAGCAATTGCTGTGTTCAGTGAAAAGTTGTACTCGTTTGTTGGACTGGCTTCAATTATTTGCGTCAAGGAAGTATTTAACACATATGCCGTATTATTAATACTTACTGTTAAATATTCTATGGAAGGTTTTACATCAACAATGGGCTGTAAATAACTGTTGATTAATTGTAAGCTACTAAAGGTTAGTAGCTTATATAGCACGTTGTTTCTAGAAGTAAAAACATCATCATTAAAAATTGTGATTGCCGTAAAGTTGCCAATAAGATCCCCTTGAGGTTGTAACCAGTTATTAAAGTCAATTAAGTTCGGATTGGTAATATCTGCCGTATAAATCCCCTTTATCGTTGCGGCATATATTGTACTTTGAAAAATTGTGGTTTGATTTACAAACACAGGGTTTGAATCAATATCAATATAATATGTGTCGCCAAAATTCAAATTATTGATATCGTATTGCACTATACCAAAAGGAGTTGATAAATACAATATATCTTCAAATTCCGCTATATGATTTATTTGTTTTTGGCCCGTAATATCTAATCGTTCAATATCACTTGCAATTGTGATTTTTCCACCACTATCTATGATCTCTAATAATCCGGATTGATACCCAATTACAAATCGATTTGTAGATTCGCTATAATATATACTGCTTGTTTCTTTCCCTGCCAGACCTTGTACAGATGAAATTTTATTGATCACTTTGGTGTCAATATTATAAATAAATGCTGCATTATCTGCAATAGCATAAATTCTATTATCAATTTTTATAAAATCCTTTACATTATTATAGGAGTAAAAATCTTCCCATTTGTCACTAAAATCCGTTTGAGAAAATAATAATTGCCCAACAAAAATAAATATCAATAAAGATTTAAGGTCCTTTTTTGTAAAAAGCAGCATAATGTGATTTTTGCTCAAAGATATTTATTTAATGTGAAAACTAAAATAAATTGAACTTATACTAAATAGGGTTATTTTTGTTACGGTTTAAAAATAATATATGCCATTCCCAACCGATAATACCGCCGAAATTCTGATACTCCTTTTTATTATTATAACGTTTGGATATTCTGCTATGGAAAAATCATTGCAGTGGAATAAAAGTATTACTTTCTATAAAAACCATTTTAAGGCTACTTTTTTAAAGAACTATATACCTTTTTTAGTTTTTCTTGTAGTTCTATTAGAATTCATTATTGTTCTTATTTGTGTATTGGGTGTATATTTTCTTTTAAATTATCAAGAAAAACATATTGGGTTCTATGGGTTGGTATTAACAGCAAGTACATTGATTGGGTTAATGTTAGGACAAAGAATAGCCCAGGATTACTCCGGGGCTATGAATATTACTGTGTATTTTATATTAGCAGTTATTGGTGTTTATCTAATGCAATAGCTGCAGCTGCCTTAATAAGAGTTTTGTAAATTTAAATTTGAAACCGCCATTAATTGTCCCTCCAAAAACAATTTAACCGGATAAACCCCTTTTTCAAAGCTTTTACCTTTTCTTTGAATATACATGATCACATCTACATCATTTTTATTGTAACTAATAACCGCGCGGTCTGTATATTTTTTTTCTACTTTCGTATCTTTTAGTTTAAAAATTCCTTTTGCCTGGGTCACTTTACCTTCTGGATTTTGTAAAACAATATGGGCTTCTTTTTGACCTGATGCTACTTTCTCATTATGCACCAATTTAAAACTTACCTTTATAAGCTCCGTCTTTTTTGCATTATTGGTTTTTTGATATTTCCCTTTAATGCCCATTTTCATGGCAGTGATCTCAACATTGTCTATCCTTAAATTTTCTTCCATGATCGCAAGATCCTGTTTGTCTATAGAAGAAATTAAATTTTCATCATCATTTACTGTTTTATTATCCGCATCGGCATAATAGCTCTTTTTTCTGTTTAAAGGATTATAAGAACTATATTTCTGATCGTTAATTGATATAAGTTCTTTATATCTTTTATTGAATGCGATCAAGTCATTTTTATATCCAATGATATTTGACCAACCGGTTTCTTCCATATTTTCGGCTGATTCGATAACCTTTGTGATCTTATCTCTTTCTATCCTTAAAGAATCAGAAACGTGAACATAATCTGTAATAGCTAATTCATATTTTTTCTCTAATGCCAATAATTTGTCTATTACTTTAAACTTTTCATTTTCAATATAATTTAAAGCCTTATTACTTTCTTTATTTGTTGCAACAATTGACGAATTATAATTAATTATTACCTCTTCTTTAACTGCTTTTTTATTTGATTTTTCAACTTTAATTGCCTTTTTAACTTCAGAGACTTGGTTTAAATTTTGATCAACATTCTCTGATTTTTTTTCTTTTGTTTCAGGTTTAGGTTTTGCTTCAACAACTCTGTTTATATCAGGTTCTTTTTCTTTTTTCGTTATTGCTTCAGGTACCTTTTCCTTTTCTGGTTTAGGGACCTTGTCCACAATTCTGGTCTTCCTGTTAAGTTGTTTTTTCTTCTTATTGTTCGAAGCCTGAATATTAGCAAAATTAAATTCGGTACGTCTGTTCATTTGATGTGCGCGTTCATCACATTCAACACCATTAACACATTGATTTATCAATTTTTCTTCACCGTATCCTTTCGCTTTAATTCTTTGGGCGTCTATACCTTGTGCTTTTAAATAAGCAACCGCTGATCTTGCCCTTCTTTTGGAAAGGTTAATATTATATGTATCGGTACCTCTTGAATCTGTAAAAGAAGAAGCTTCGATAATGAGATCAGGATTGTTTTGCATAATAGTTACGATCTTATCCATTTCTTTTGCTGCCGCATTTGTAATGGTAGCATCGTCAAAATCATAATAAATTGGTTGTAATCTTTCTATTACAGGTTTATCGCTTGGTATTTTGCTTAATAATAGATTGGTATGTAAAGCAGAGTGGTAATTCTCTTCTAAAATTTCTATTCGTTTCTCATCGTTTTTATAATTTTCATTTGAAGCGATCAGTTTATATTCTTTAGCACAAGAAACTGTAAATTTATAGGTTCCGTCATCATAGGTTGAAACAGATTGTAATAAATTTCCTTCTAAATTATACAGATCTACAGTGGCTCCTGAAATTATTTCAAATGAATCTTTATCTCTTACCTTACCATCAACTGTAATAAAACATTCACCGGGGCGAATATCTTCTTCTAATGTAAATGCGTAAATATCATTAAAACCAGCTCCTTGCAAACGGTTAGAAGTAAAAAACCCCTGGTTGTTATCCTTGTTCACTATATAGGCAAAATCATCATTGATACTATTAACAGGAGATGCTAATTGGTATATTTCTGATGTGGTATTGTCATAAACTTCAACGGCAAAAACATCCAATTTACCTTTACCTGGGTGACCATCAGATGAAAAATATAAAATCCCCTCTTCAGTAATAAAAGGAGTTGTTTCGGTTCCGGGAGTATTTACATTTTTCCCAAGATTTTTTGGTTTACCGTATTTCCCTTTCTTTAAAATGTCAACCACAAAAATATCTGTTTTGCCTTCTGATGGTAATCTATCAGAAACAAAATAGAGTTTGGTATTATCACTGTTTAACACAGGAAAACCTGATGAATACCCTTTCTTATTAATGGATAATCTTTCAACGTTTGACCAACTGCCATCTTCTTCAACAGTAGCTTTAAATAATTCTAATCTTTGATTTTTTGCTAATTTTTGCTTTGAAAGCTTTTTAGCATACCTGTTTCTACTAAAATATACTGTCTTCTTATTAGAAGTATATGCTACACCATTTATAACTTGATTAAATTTAGGATCATTTATTACCGGCTTAATGTTTTTTATTTCCCCGTCAAAATCAATATCTCCAACAAACAGGTCTTTTTTCGGATTGTAATTTTTTCTTGCGGTAGTTACTCTTTCTTCTGCTGATGAAAACATTAATTTATTTTCATCTAAAATTGCAACTCCATAATCAGAGTTCTTCTTATTGATCTCCAAAAATTTTATTTGATACTTTCCGGTAGATTGGGCCGATACATAAAATATGCTTGTTAGTAGCAAAACAAAAATAATTCCCTTTTTCATAATAAAATTGTTATAATTAATTGACTTTCAATAATATAAATAATAAACAGATCTTTTATTAGATTAAAAAATCTCTAAATTAACTCACTTTGTTGCCGATAAAACTTATCAACAGTGTGTTAATAACGTTGAAAGAAAGATTAAATTATATAAAAATTGAAAAAATTGGATCTGAGAATAATGCCTCAAAATAGGGCATAAAAAAAACTCAATTTTCATTGAGCTTTTTGGATTAGGATCGATTTATCTTTAATCTACTGGATTTTGGTCTGTGTTGTCATTAGACATCTCAACATCATCCGATTTAAAATCATTATTAAGTGCCTCTATGATAGCATCGGTTATATCCAGGGATTCCTCACCATATAAAACACTTTTAGTTTGATCAGATGTTCCTAAAATATAACTAAAGCCATTAGATTGTGCATACTCAGATAAAAAACCTTCAATGGCTTCATTGATCATTTCTATTTTCTGCTGTCCTTCTGCCTGAACCTGCTGTTGTGCCATTTGTTGACGTTGTTGAATTATTTGTTGTTCCTGCATCAACTCCTGCTCTCTTTCTTTTCTTGCTGTTTCCGACATATTTTTAGAGTTTTGTTGATATTCCTGAACTTTTTGTTGAAAAGGCAAGGCTAATTGGTCTAGTTCAGCAGCCATTTTTTCAGATTTTGCTTTCATTTCTTCTTCTGCTAGTTTAGAACCTTCGTATTCTTTTAAAATTTCTCCCACATCTACATAAGCAATTTTAACCTGATTGCATGATGTTAGTAAAAAGATAAATGAGAATACTAATAATAATTTTTTCATTTTTTGTGTTTTTAAATTAAAAAAGCAAATGTAAAATAATGATTTGATTTACAATCAAAAATATCTGGCAATTAAGACAAACATTAAACTATAAGCATTATTTATGATCAATTAAATATTGATAATATATATTTATATTTAACAAATAAAAATTAAGCTGTTTAGTAATTGTTGTAAAAATATTGAAGTAAGTATATTATCTTCCTGCTAAAAGTCCTTTAAAACGCTTAAAAATAGCTATTCGTCTCTTTTAAGTATATATATTAACGAAGAATACTCTTTGGTTCGTTTAGCTTTTGCATTTGAGACAAAACCTCTTATAAAAGCCTGAACAGGATTGGATTTTCCAGACTTATGTTTTTCAGATAGCAAACTAACATAATAAGCATCAAAAATCATTGGTAAGGTTTTTACAATTTTAAAATCAAATTCTGCAAAAATCAAATTCAACGATTTTCTGGAAAAATGCCAAAGGTGTCTGGGAACATCATAAGCCGCCCAATATTTGCCATAATGCTTTGCATCATAACTTTGGTAATTTGGAACCGCAATAATCAAAGTTCCGTTCTTTTTTAATAATTTTTTTAAATATACGATCTGCTCAGCCAGATCAGGTACATGTTCTAATACATGCCACATGGTAATTACGTCATAGAATTTATGATTACTTTCTAACAAGTCTTTAATATTATTCACCAAAAAATCATTGTTCTTTAATTTTTTTAGAGCCAGGTTCCTTGCTTTGTTATTTGGTTCAATTCCTTTAATATCCCAACCATTCTTTTTGCATACCTCCAAAAAATCACCTGTACCACATCCAATATCTAAAATAGACTTTGTTTCAGAATCTAAAGAGTTGATAAGTTTCAATTTTTGCCTGATGGAATAATTTTTCACTAACTGATAAATTTTATCCAGGAAAGATTTCTTAGAATCTGTATGCGAAATATAATCCGCACTTTCATAATATTTACCTAGATTTTCATCTTTTGGTTTCGGAGTCGTAGTTAATAAACCCGTGGTATCATCCAACATTAATGTAAATGTTTCACGTGAAACAGTGTGGTCCATACATTCGATAAACGGTTGTAATGTCCTTTTGTCTTTAGTTAGTAATTCGTTTTGTTCTGCCATCTGATTTTCTAATCAAAAAATAATAAAGAATTTGTGATTATCTGCCCATATAAACCAATAAAACAGAAACGTCACTTGGTGAAACTCCTGAAATTCTACTTGCCTGGGAAATAGTTGTCGGTTGAATTTTAGTTAATTTTTCCCTCGCTTCAAAGGATATGGATTTAATTTTTTGATAATTAAAGTTTGTCGGAATTTTAATGTTTTCAAGCCTAAGTAATTTATCCGCACTGTTTTTTTCTTTTTCAATATATCCGGAATACTTAACATGAATTTCGGTTTGTTCTATAACTTCATCATCCATATAATTATCCTTAATAAATTGTTCTACCATCGGGAATTTTCTTACATCATCAAAGTCTAATTGTGGCCGTGACGCAATCTTGAACATTTTCATAGACTGAGAAATTAAAGCTGAATTATTGTATTCTAATATTGGATTTACTTCTTCCGGTTTGATACTGGTTTTCTTTAAAAAAGCAATGAACAGGTCTGTTTTCTTTTGCTTTTCCACCACTCTATCCATTCTTTCTTGAGATGCTAAACCAAGGTTATACGCTTTAGGTGTTAATCTTAGATCGGCATTATCTTGTCGTAGCAAAGTTCTGTATTCCGCCCTTGATGTAAACATTCTATAGGGCTCTTCCGTACCCTTAGTGATCAGATCGTCAATTAAAACTCCAATATAGGCTTCATCTCGCCTTAATATAAAGGGCTCTTTCTTTTCAATTTTTAATACCGCGTTTATTCCAGCCATAAGTCCTTGGGCCGCAGCCTCTTCATATCCCGTTGTACCATTGATCTGACCGGCAAAAAACAAATTCTCTATTAGTTTTGTTTCGAGAGATTGTTTCAATTGTGTTGGTGGAAAATAATCATACTCAATTGCGTAACCGAACCGAAAGAATTTAACTTTCTCAAATCCTGCCACTTTTTTTAGTGCTTTATATTGAACTTCATGAGGCAATGATGTTGAAAATCCGTTGACATATATTTCTGTAGTATTCCAACCCTCGGGCTCTATAAACAACTGGTGTCTATCTTTAGAAGCAAATCGGTCAATTTTATCCTCAATGGAAGGGCAATATCTGGGTCCTGTACCTTTAATTCTTCCTGTATACATAGGAGAATTTTCAAAGCCTTCTCTTAGCAGATCATGAACCTCATTCGATGTATAGGTCATATAACATGATCTCTGTTTTGTTAGAGGGTTTGTTGCGTTTGAAAAAGAAAATTTGGAAGGATGATCATCGCCAGGTTGTTCAACCATTTTAGTAAAATCTAACGAATTTGCATCAACTCTGGGTGGTGTTCCGGTTTTCATTCTACCTGAAATAAATCCTTTTTCAATCAAATCTTCGGTAATACCGGTTGAAGCACCTTCTCCTGCTCTGCCTCCACCAAAAGTTTTATCCCCAATATGAATTTTACCATTTAAAAAAGTACCTGCTGTAATGATAACAGCTTTTGAAAAAACCTTTAACCCAAGTTGTGTTTTTACACCAACGATCTTATCACCATCAAACAATAATCCATCAACAGAATCCTGAAGCATATCTAGGTTTTTAATTTGTTCTAAATATGTTCTCCATTCTTCAGCAAAACGCATTCTATCACTTTGTGCTCTCGGACTCCACATGGCAGGTCCTTTTGATTTATTCAACATTTTAAATTGAATAGCGGTCCTATCCGTAACTAAACCACTGTAACCACCCAGTGCGTCGATCTCTCTAATGATCTGTCCTTTTGCTATACCACCCATGGCCGGGTTGCAACTCATTTGAGCTATATTTTGCAAACTCATTGTGATCAATAAAGTTTTCGCACCCAAGTTGGCTGCCGCAGCCGAAGCCTCACTTCCAGCGTGCCCACCTCCAATAATTATTACATCATATTTTGTATCAAACAAACTCATCCAGAATAAAAAATTGTTTCACGTGAAACATTAATAAAAGCGTATTTAAAAAGTTCGCAAAGATAAGTAATAATCTTCTTTGGATCGCATTAATTGTTTTTCACTAACAGTTTTATCCTTATAACCGCAATAATGCAACACTCCATGTATCATTACCCTGTGTAATTCGTCTTTGAAATCTGTGAGCAAATCCACAGCATTATCCTTTACCCTCTCCACAGATATAAATATATCACCCGAAATAATATTTCCAATGCTATGATCAAAGCTAATTATATCTGTTAATGTATTGTGCTTCAACTGTTTAATATTAATCTCCAATAGGTAGTCATCATCACAAAAGATGTAATTTAACTCCCCTAGATCTTTGTTTTCCTGATGAATAGCAAACTCTATCCATTTAGATAATGAAATATCATCTTCTAAAGTAAAAGTTGTTTCCGAATTATATTCAATCATTATATATGCTTAGTTTTCTTTTTGAAAATATTTTTTTATCCTATTTTGATATTCCGGTTGAAGCATTAAATTTTGCCTGATCAATATTTCATTTTCTTTAAAATAAATATTTCTATTGTTTAATTCTTTGATCTTATTACTCGTCCTGATCTCATTATTCGGGTTAGATTTTCTTTTAAAGTCCTTATTTTGCTCCATAGTTGCAGTCTCTAATTTTAAAAGTTCATGCTCCAATTGTTGCATCCTTTGCAAAGTTTCATTTGTTATTCCCTTTTCTAGCAATAGTTTTTCCAATTGTTCCATTTGTTGCAAAACCTTTTTTCCTTGTGAGCCTTTATCAGCATTCTTATTCATTAAATCCTGTAGCTGTTCTCTCAATCTGCTTTGCTCTTTGTAAATTTGGAATTGCTCCCCACTTATTTGCTCTTTGTTCTTTTCGCCCTCGCTTTTACCCTGTTTGGTTCCGCTTTTTAGCTTTTGAACCAGATCCTTTTGTTGCTTGATTATATCGGGTAAACTTATTTCTTCGCCCTTTTTACCTTTTCCCTTTCCGGATCCAGGCTTTTTATTTTGTAAATTCTGCAACATATTGCTTAACAGGTCTGCCAAATTATTAGCTGCTGTCATTGTATATTGCTGATTGGAAATTCCTTGTGAGATTCTGTTTTCGGTTATATTCTCCAGTGATTTATCTAAATTATAATGGGTCTCTGTCAAGTCTTTTTGAATTTTAGTACTAAGTCTTTCCAACCTTAAAGAAAGTGCATATAAACTGTCGTCAATATGCTCAAAATGCTCTTTTAGTTTTATTTGCTGTTTTAATTTTTCAGGATACTCGGCATTTTTCGAAGTTAAATCAGTAAATGACAACATTAATTCTTCCTGATCAAATGAAAAGATGAGAAGGTTTTCTAAAATTTGTTGTAAATCCTTTATATTCTCTTCGTTGGTTTCCATTTCCATTTGCTGAAAATCCGATTGCATTCTTTGGCTTAACTCTTTCATTTTCTCACCTGCTGACTTTTGTTTTTGTCTTGCGCTTTGCTTCTGTCTATCATCATCCTTACTTTCCTTTTCACTATTCTCTAAATTGTCAGTTGCACTTTTCATATCCATTTCGATCAATTTTTGATCGGTCTTTGTATCTTGAATATCCATAGGTTGTTTCAGATCCTTATTTTGTTTATTCAATTCATCAAAATCCTTTTGAATAGAGTCAAATTGTTGATTAAGTTTTTTTTGCTCTTCTGATGAATTCAGCTTATCATTAGATAACTTCGTTTGCTCTTCAGATAATTTATCCAGTTTTCTAACTATTTGATCTGATTTTTTTTCAACATAAAATCTTTTGGTCAATTCTAAAATTCTTTCCAGTGAACGTTTTTCCTGTTTGTTCTGTTCTGTGAGTTTATCTATCTTTTCTAAAAGATCTTCTTTTTTAAGTTTTTCTGCTAATTCTTGAAGCTCTTTCAATAAATCCTCTTTTTCCTGTAATTCCTTAGCTTCTTTAATTCTGTCTTTTAAACTTTGTTTCTTCTCCTCCAAAATCAAATTATCCTCATCATCCATTTCCTCCAAATTCTCAAGTAGCTTATCAGAATTCCTTTGCAGCATTTCCTGATATTTTTTCTGGCGTTCTAAAAACTCATTAAATTGTTTTTTGTCATTCCAATCCGTATCATCTTTGCTTTTCAATTTCTTTGAAAAGTCTTCCAGGGATTTTTGTATATCATCCGAGCTTTTGGTTGAGTTTTCAATATCCTCAATGCTTTGTTTTTGTTCCAATAAGATTTCCTGATCAATTTCCTGTTGTGTTTTATTATTGTAATAAAAACTTTGTGAAATTGTTTTTTTTCTTCCATTTATAGCGTCATTATCAAAAACTTCAAAATGAATTTCATAATTACTTCCTTCATCCAGGATCAATCCCTGTGGGAAAACATAAAAGAATTCTTCAAAATCTGTAGAATTGATATTAATATTTCCAATACTAATTGCCTTGTTTTTTAAATTTTTTGCCACTACCTGTAATTTTGATAAGCTGTAATCATCTGTTAACTGACCAACGAATTGTACGGGGCCTCTACGTACAGAATCAATATCAGATTTTACAACAATCTTAGGGTACTGGTCTTTAACCACATTCAACTGATAATTTAATTCTTCAAATTTTTTTAATTCATCATTAGATGTATTTATCTGATAAGTAAAGCTTTTTTTTATGCTCTTGGTAATTTCATATTCTCCCGATCCCTTGAATTTTAATTCTTCTTTTTTAGCGTTTGAACTTTTAGTAACGCTTTTATTTCCTTTGTTAAAAGTTAAAAAATTGATAGTTTTAGTGTTTTCTGATGTTATTTTCCATGTAATCCTGGTTCCTTCGGGTATATTCACATTACCGGTGTTTTTAATTAATTCTGATTCTTTCTCTATATATTCCGGAAAATTCAATTCCATTTTAAAATCAATGATCTTAGGAGTGGCGATTACTTTAAGCGTATAATCATTAGAGGTCACCTTATTGGCTTCCAGATAAAAATCTACATCATGAATTGGTGATTCAAAATCATAAAACAACTCTCCAGTTTTTAATCTATTCAAATAATAACTTTCACTACCAAAATGAATTCTTACATCTTCAGGAATAATATTACCAATAGTGGCTACCTGTAAACTAAAAGACTCACCTTCTATGGTTTGAAGTTTATTATTTAAAATTTTAAAACTAAATGGCGCGGGTGGGCTATAAGCTGTTCTATGGTGAACAACTCTATCTAAGCTCTGGGTCAAAACCGATTTATGGCCGGTAATTAAAACCACAAGCCAAATCACTAAAGGCACAATTAAATACTTAACATACTTTAGATTTTTATGAAAAGTGATTGCATTTTTGAATGGGATCGGTTGAAGATTTTTTGCCTTCTGTTCTATGCTGGCCAGCAATAGATCCGTTTGTGATCTACTGGCATTTAATTGCAAAATATTTAGAAGTTTATCATCAACTTCTTTGAAATGCCTACCGATTATTTTGGAGGCTTCGGTAAAAGATATCCCTTTATGTAACCCGATCAGCTTTAGGATCGGAATAATAATAAACTTTGTAAGTAAACCAAACTCACCAAAAACAAAAAACCAAAACAGTATAGTTCTCGAAATTGGCTTTAACCATAAAAAATATTCAATAAACAATGTAAAAATAAAATACAATAAACCGAAAGAAATAAATAATATACTTCCTTTCAAAATTTCATTAGTATAATATTTTTTAATGAAATTATGTAGTTTCTGCTGTATGTGATCAAAGTTGTTCAAAAGATAATTTATGTGTGCTAAAATTACAACTAATTTCTGTTTTCTGATTTATCAACTTATCTTTGCATTCAAATTTTTACAAAATGTCAAAACCGGTTAGAGTGCGATTTGCTCCGAGTCCTACAGGGCCTTTACATATAGGTGGTGTAAGAACAGCTCTTTTTAATTATTTATTTGCAAAGAAAAATAAAGGAACCTTTGTTTTACGTATTGAAGACACAGATCAAAACCGCTATGTAGACAATGCAGAGCAATACATCATCGATGCTTTGAATTGGAGTAATATACCTTTCGATGAAGGACCGGGAAAAGAAGGGGGGTTTGGTCCTTATCGCCAGTCAGAAAGAAAAGGGCTTTATAAAAAATATATTGATGATTTAATCGCTTTAGGAAATGCATATTATGCTTTTGACACTGTGGAGGAATTGGATTTCCATAGAATTGATCACCAGGAAAAAGGTAAAACCTTTATTTATAATCATCACAATAGATTAAAACTAAAGAATTCTTTATCGCTTAGTGAGGAAGAAGTTCGATCGCGAATTATAAGCGGAGATAAATATGTGATTCGTTTCAAATCTCCAACGAATGAAATTTTGGAATTGAAAGATATGATCCGTGGGGAGATTAAAATAGATAGCAATATTTTAGATGATAAAATCCTATTTAAATCAGATGGAATGCCAACTTATCATCTGGCAAATATTGTGGATGATCATTTGATGGAAATCACCCATGTTATTAGAGGGGAAGAATGGCTTCCTTCACTAGCTTTACATGTTTTGCTGTATAGGGCATTTAGATGGGATACTCCTGAATTCGCTCATTTACCGTTAATATTAAAACCCACGGGAAAAGGTAAATTAAGTAAACGTGATGGTGATAAATTAGGGTTCCCGGTATTTCCATTGGCGTATAAAAATGCTGAAACAGGAGAGGTCTCCCGCGGATATAAAGAAGATGGGTACTTCAGCGATGCTTTTATAAATATGCTTGCATTTTTAGGTTGGAATCCGGGGACGGAACAAGAGTTGTTCTCTTTGGAAGAATTAGTTGAGGCCTTTGATATAAGTAAAGTAGGACGATCTGGTGCTAAATTTGATGTTGAAAAAACAAAGTGGTTTCAACATCAATATTTGATTAGGAAAGGTGATGATGAATTAGCACGTCTTTTTATTAAACAGTCGAAAGATTCTCTTCCTAAAGACATCGGGACTCCCGAAATTGAAAAAGATAATGACATTTCCTACATAAGTAAAGTAGTTTCCTTAATTAAAGAACGAGCCACATTTGTTCATGATTTTTGGAATTTGAGTGATTTCTTTTTTGTAGCTCCTGTGGAATATGATCCAAAAGCTGCCAAAAAGAACTGGAAAGAAGGTACGAATGATCTGATGAACGAATTGATTGAAGTGTTAGAAAAAATTAATGATTATTCTTCACTAAATATTGAATCTACTGTTAAAGAATGGATAACTTCTAAAGAAGTTGGTTTTGGTAAAGTAATGCAGCCATTCCGTTTAAGTTTGGTTGGTGCATTAAAAGGTCCACATTTATTTGATATTGCCGCCTTGTTGGGTAAAGAAGAGACTATCGTAAGAATAAAAAATGCTATCCAAAAGCTTGGATAGAAAACTAACCGGGTGACGAAATAAGACCTACCAGATTTTGAAAACCTGGCAGGTCCTAAATAAACTATTATTCCTTTAGGTCCAATTTAACCTTATAATTTTTTAATATGGTTGTGTGATTTTTAGGAGTAAAATTCTCAGCACTAAACTCAATTTTTCTTTCATTTCGCATTCTAATATGCTTAATCGAGCGTAAAAATCGACGTAGGTCATCTCGATCTGAAAGAATCAATCCCGGAACTTTAACTGATATTCCATTATTGTCTTTTGCTATCATAGTAAAATAGGAAGAATTACAATGCTTTATAAGGCCGGTTTGAATATTTTGAGATTCAACCTTAATACCCACAACCATTGAAGTATTTCCTACGTAATTCACCCTTGCTTTTAAAGTAACCAACTCTCCAACTTCTATAGGACTTAAAAAATCTACTCTATTTACCGATGCGGTAACACAGTATTTCTTAGAAAATTTTGATGCCGAAGCAAAAGCTGCTTTATCCATTAAAGACAAAATAAACCCTCCATGAATTTTACCATTAAAATTAGAATAGGAAGGAAGCATTAACTCCGTTAAATGAATATCGGAGTCAATTGTAGTCTTAAATTTTAATTTCTTCATTCTTTATTGGTATTATCCGGTTCTTCATCATCTTTAACCTGTACAACTTCTTTTACATAGTATTTGGTTTCACCCATCCATGCAAATGTTCCAAACCTCTCAATATAAGTTAATTTAACATGTTTTCCTTGAAACTCCTTTAGTAATTCAATGATCTCTTTATCGCTTTTTTGTACAGAAAAATCAAACTGCTGCTCCTCAGAAACGCCTTGACTTAAACGACCTTCCCAGGTTTTAAAAAGAACTCCTCTTTTTGATATCTTAACTAATTCTCCTGCCCTGTATCCTTCACTGAATGTAACAAAATAGATAAATGAAAAATAAGCGATCAATATAATTACTATAGAAACAATGGAGTAGGTTAGGAATTTTTTCATGGTTCAATTTTTTAAGGGTTTAACCCTAATAATACATTAGAAAATCTATTACAACTTGAAACAAAGTTCTAATACATAATTCGGGTTTAAATATAATAAATATATTTTCCTTTAAAATAAAATGAGTTTATTTAAATTATAATAGTATTTTTATTTAATAATTAATCTTAAAAATATTATCAATGATCACTACTATTCCTATTATTATAATTGCACTATTTATATTAATATTAAGTCTATTTATAGTTAAACAGCAAACTGCTGTTATTATTGAACGTTTTGGTAAATTTCACAGTACCCGTCATGCGGGTTTACAGATCAAAATTCCGCTGGTTGATCGTATTGCAGCTCGTTTAAGTTTAAGAATACAACAACTGGATGTTTCTGTTGAGACAAAAACACAAGATGATGTTTTTGTGCACTTAAAAATATCAGTTCAATATGTTATAAAAAAAGATAAAGTTTATGATGCTTTTTATAAACTACAAAGTCCGAATGAACAAATTACTTCTTATGTATTTGACCTTGTAAGGGCCGAGGTTCCCAGGTTAAAACTAGATGATGTTTTTGAAAAAAAAGATGAAATTGCACTTGCAATTAAAAGAGAACTATCAGAGGCTATGCTTGATTATGGTTATGATATAGTAAAAGCTCTTGTTACAGATATTGATCCGGATGCATCCGTAAAAGAAGCTATGAACAGGATTAATGCCGCCGAGCGTGAAAAAGTGGCCGCACAACACGAGGGGGATGCGCAACGAATATTAATTGTTGAACGAGCCAAAGCTGAAGCCGAAAGTAAACGTTTACAAGGTATGGGTATTGCTGACCAACGAAGAGAAATAGCTCGTGGATTGGAAGAAAGTGTAGATACTTTGAATAAAGCTGGCATTAACCCCCAAGAGGCGTCTGCATTGATAGTAATTACACAGCATTACGATACTTTACAATCTATTGGGGCTGATTCAAGCAGTAATTTAATATTATTACCAAATAACCCAACTGCAGCGAGTAATATGTTAAATGACATGACTGCTTCTTTGCTTGCGGCAGGTAAGATCACTGAAGCTGCAAATAAGAATAAGAAGTAATTAGATCATTAACAGGGAGATATATTTTCTTAACTAATTTGTTCAGCTGTTGAATAATATTGCATAAAAAAACCTCAAATATTACTTATTTGAGGTTTTATATTTTTTTAGTGAATAGAAAAATTATTCTTTTTCTTTTTCTTTTTTCTTTTTTTCCTCTTCTTCTTCTTCAGAACTTGTAGCGTTTTTAAATTCTTTTATTCCGGTACCCAAACCTTTCATTAATTCAGGTAATTTTTTTCCACCGAAAAGTAAAAGAATCGCCAAACCGATGATGATCCATTGCCAGGGACCAACAAAACCTAAAAATATTGTTTGTAAAATCATTTTCTTTTAATTTAAAGCAAATTTAGTACATTAATTTCAAATCCTGAATTTTTAATCTTAAATTTTTATTTTTATTCTCTAATATAGCCACCCAAAGATTCTTTCTTCTTAATCTCCTCAGGGTCTCCTTTAATAGTAATAGTCGCTCCTAAATTGGCATTGGCATCGACTAACTTAGATGCATTAACAGTTGCGTTAGAACCAGTAGATGAGGTAACATTGGTATACTCTGTTTCTAATTGTTTACCTTTATATATTCCTCCGGTATTGACCTTTATATTTTGATTTTTAGAGTAACCTTCTGTTTCTATCTCTCCTCCTGAAATAACTTTAATCTCTAATTGATCAGTTTTCACTTTAAGCGTTATACTCCCAGCTTCCTGAGATCTTAATTCAATTTTTTCCTGTTCAAAGGTTTCTTCCGAACTTACAGCTGATCCTTCATTTACATCAATAACATCAATTTTTTTACTAAAATAGATAGTTACTTTGGCATCATCTGCTGAAAATGTTTCTAAAACTGTCATACTTATTCTTAAAACACCATTGGTGTTCTTTATAATTACCTCTTCAGACTTTTCTCCTTCAATTATTGCTTTTGGTGAATCTGATCTGATCAATTCTACCTCTAAACCTCTATAGGTCTTAATTTCATGAAAATCTCCTAAGCTCTTTATAATCTTCTCTTGACTATTTACTAAACCTGAAATAAAAAATATAATTAATACTGCTTTTTTCATCTTTTTAAAAATTAATAATGATCCTTGAATCTATTTACTTTTATATATTATTCTATTAAATTAAAATCTAAATATTTGCGTTCCAAATCAGTGCTTTTGACATTAACGGTAACCTCATCTCCTAATTGGTACTTGTTTTTTGTTACCTGACCTATAAGCGAATACTGTTTTTCGTCAAAGATATAATAATCACTTTTAATATCCTTTATTCGTACCATACCTTCACATTTATTTTCAATAATTTCCACATAGATCCCCCACTCTGTAACTCCAGAAATAACACCAACAAAATCCTTATCCAGATGGTCTTGCATATATTTAACTTGCATGTATTTGATAGAGTCCCGTTCTGCTTTACTTGCCATAAACTCTCTTTCAGAAGAATGTTTGCATCTCTCTTCATAAATATTCGCTTTAGCAGATCTGCCGCCGGTTAAATAATGTTGTAATAAACGATGAACCATAACATCAGGATATCGGCGAATAGGCGACGTAAAATGGGTATAATATTCAAAAGCCAGACCATAATGACCAATGTTATCTGTGGTGTATATTGCTTTACTCATGGATCTAATGGTTAAAGTTTCGATCATGTTTGATTCGGCTTTACCATGAACATCTGCCAATAATTGATTTAAGGTTTCTGAAGTATGTTCTTTTGTATCTGTATTGATCTTATATCCAAACTTTGAAATAATACCTTGTAAGGCAGCTAGTTTGTCAATGTTCGGCTCATCATGAATCCTATAAACAAATGTGTGTTTCTTCTTACCAATGAACTCTGCTACTTTTCTATTAGCGAGCAACATAAATTCTTCAATTAACTTATTTGAATCTTTTGATTCTTTAATAAAAACCCCAGTTGGATTAAAATCTTCATCTAATTTAAATCTCACCTCGGTTCTATCAAAAGAAATAGCACCTTGCTTCATTCTATGTTTACGAAGTTTTTTAGCTAATTCATCCAGCTTTAAAATTGCAAAGTCTAAGTCATTTTCCGGGTTGTTTTTTTTATTTTCAATGATCTCTTGAGCATCTTCATATGTAAATCTCTGATCAGAATAAGTAACCGTTCTACCAAACCATTGATTGATAACATGAGCTTTTTCATTAATTTCAAAAACTACAGAAAAGGTTAATTTTTCTTCATTAGGTCGTAAAGAACAAACGTTATTTGATAAAATTTCAGGAAGCATTGGCACTACCCTATCCACCAAATAAACCGAAGTTGCTCTTTGATAAGCCTCTTCTTCTAAAATAGTATTTTCCTTAACATAATGCGAAACATCTGCTATATGAATTCCTATTTCATAATTTCCATTTTCTAATTTTTTAAAGGAAAGTGCATCATCAAAATCCTTTGCATCTTTAGGGTCAATGGTAAAGGTCAGATCTTTACGCATATCTCTTCTTTTAGCAATTTCTTTTTCCGTAATTTCAATGGGAATCTTTGAAACAAAATTTTCCACCTCTTTAGGAAATTTATAAGGCAAACCATATTCTAAAAGGATAGAATGAATTTCTGTATTATGATCACCGGGTTTTCCAAGAATTTCAATTATTTTTCCAAAAGGATTTTTTGAATGACCCGGCCAATCGCTAATTTTCGCTAAAACTTTAATTCCATCTTCAGCTCCTTCTAAATTATCTTGTGATATAAAAATATCACTATACATCTTTGGATCATCAGGTATGACAAATCCAAAATTTTTGTTGAGCTGTAAAACTCCTACAAACTCCGTCTTTGCCCTTTCAATTATACCTACAATATCGCCTTCTTGCTTTTTATTTTTTCTACGTTTATAAACATAAACTTTTACCAGGTCATTATGTAAGGCATGATTCAAATTCCTTGAAGGAATATAAATGTCATGTTCCAATTCCTCACAAACAACATAGGCATTTCCACGTGACGTTATATCAACAATACCCTCAAAATAATGACTCTGCTCCTTCATGATATATTTACCACGATATACTTCCTCTATTCTTTCCTGGGTTTTTAATTCAGTTAATTCTTTAATAATCTGGTTTCTACCATGGCTATCATTAATATCTAATTTACCCGCAATTTGTTTGTAGTTAAGTATTTTATTAGGATTTTGATTAAATACCTGTAAAATATCTCTGGTTAAATGTTTAATAATATTTCCTTTCTTTTTATAAATTCGTTTCTTTTTTTTTGACATTATTAATTTATTATAATGTTTAAAAGTACTGATAATAATCAAATATTACTTTAATTAAAAACAAATTGTAATTTGCAAAATAAATCATCCATAATATGAGTGATTATTGGTATACAATTATTAACCCGACTTCAGGAAGTGGAAAAAGTTTAAGACAATTAAATTTAATTAAAAAGCTATTTAAAAAAAATAATTTAAATACTATAATTGTCCTTACAGAATATATTCATCATGAAAAAGAATTAGTTCAAACAGCTATAGAACAAGGGTATACAAAATTTATTAGTGTTGGCGGAGATGGAACCTTACATCATATCATTAATGGCATCATGAGTCAGAATACTATAGCTACAAATAAAATTAAAGTAGCGGTTATTCCGGTTGGAACCGGAAATGATTGGGTAAAAACCTACAAAATACCAAATAACATCGAAGGTGCTATTCAAATTATAAATAAAGAAAACATAATTTTTCAAGATATTGGTTATCTTAAATTATTGGATACTAATAATAAATTATACTTTAATAATTTAGCAGGTATAGGTTTTGATGCTTTTGTGGTCAAAAGAATTTCTTCGTTTAAAAAAATCGGAACAATCGCTTATTTATTAGGTGGTTTAACAAGTTTTTTTAGTTATAAAAAAAATATGCTTCATGTTATTATTGATAATAAAAATATAAAAACAAAAATATTTATGATCTCTATCGGACTTTGTAAATATTCCGGTGGAGGTATGCAACTCACAGATTTTAAAAATCATAAAAATGGTGTTTTTGATATTACTTTAATCAAAAATATCACTTTGATCAAAGTTTTACTACATCTTAAAAAATTGTTTAATGGTAAAATTATCCATTTAAAAGAAGTAGAAACTCATCAAAGTAAGTCTTTAAAGGTTTTATCAAATAAAGCCGCATACATTCAAGCTGATGGCGAATTATTAGGAAAAGGAAATGTAGAAATAAACATTATTAACAATGCGATTCAATACGTTGTACCAGAAGAATAAATGTTAAATTTTAACATTTTTGTAACATTTCCAAATATCTCTCGTCATTAATGTATATGAAACTTGTTGTTAAAATAATAATTCTCTGTTTGATCATCTTTAGTTTAGGTGTTTACATCACTAAAAAGACCATTGATCTAACCTTTGAAAAGGTTCAGTGCTCACAAATTGAAAATTCTACCCCTGTTAAAATTCTTCATAGAACAATTGAAGTATAAGCAATATATTCTTTCATAAATTTCACTTATTAACATTTATATTCATAATAATTTATTTATTTAAAAATTTTATAAAATATATGATGATATATATAGTATGTTAATATATCATATAAATTTTTATTTAAATATTTTGATATATGATTTTTTAAAAACTATTAACAGATTATATTTTTTTAAACTGTTATAAATCAATTTATAAATAATTTTATTCACAGGTTGTTCATAGTGAAATTAACCATAAATTGCTTATAACTAAATTTTATAAATTTGTTATAAAACTGTTAAAATATGTTAATAAGTTACTGCTAAATGGTAATAATATAATTTGTGTTTATTAATGTAGTTTGTGTATTAAAAAATTATTTCAATTATCAAAATTTAGTTTTAATTTTTAAGTATAAATTAATTAACATTTTACTAATATTGTAAAATATTTAAAACCAATTCTTTATAAATATTCTTTAACAATCCTGATTTTTTATGTTTATTACTTGAATAAACGTAATTTTGAATAAAAATGTCAATATATGAATATAGCAATAGGTAATGATCATGCCGGAACATCTTATAAGTTTAAAATAATAGAAAGTTTAAAAGAGAAAGGTATAGAAGTATTGAATTTTGGTACTGATAACGAAGATAGTATGGATTATCCAGATGCGATTCATCCTGTAGCGGAAGCGGTTGAAAACGGGAAAGCTGACCTTGGAATTATACTTTGTGGTAGTGGTAACGGAGCGGCTATGACTGCTAACCACCATAAAAATATTAGAGCTGCTTTATGTTGGAATGATGAGTTGGTTGCTCTGGCTCGTCAGCATAATGATGCCAATATTTTAAGTATTCCTGCCAGATTTGTTTCTTTAGAAGAAGCTTTGGAATTTGTGAATACATTTTTAAATACAGAATTTGAAGGAGGAAGACATCAAAGAAGAGTTGAAAAAATACCTTCTGAAAATTGTTAAGATTTAATGAGCCACAACCATTCACATCAACATTTAAAATTATCAGGTAACCGACTTTTATTTTCTATACTTTTAAATATAGTCATTACTGTTGCTCAGGTTATCGGTGGTTTAATTTCTGGAAGTCTGGCTTTAATTTCTGATGCAGTTCACAACCTTTCTGATGTTATATCATTAATAATTAGTTATATAGCTAATTTATTAACCAATAGAAAAAAACAAACCCTACATCAAACTTTTGGTTTTAAAAGGGCTGAAATAATAGCAGCTTTTTTTAATTCCGCCACCTTGATCATCATTGCAGTTTTTTTAGCTTTTGAAGCAATAAAACGGTTTAATGATCCACAAGAGATTGGGAGTGAAATAGTGATTTGGCTTGCTTTTATTGCAATTTTAGGAAACGGACTTAGTGTTTTACTTCTTAAAAGAGATGCCAACCATAATTTAAATATGAAAGCGGCTTATTTACATTTAATAACCGACCTGTTAACTTCTGTTGCCGTATTAGGAGGAGGTTTATTGATGAAATATTACCAGATCTATTGGATAGATGCTTTACTTACTATATTTATTTCTATTTATCTATTGTACATGAGTTGGGAAATATTTATTGATTCTTTAAAAATATTAATGTTATTTGCACCAAAGGATCTGGCAATTAGAGATATTGAAAAAGAAATTTTAAAGATAGATGATATTAAGAATATACATCATGTACATATCTGGCAATTGAATGATCACGATATTCATTTTGAGGCACATATCGAATTTAAAAAGGATATTAATTTATCTGATTTTGATAAAATTTGTTATCAGGTAGAGTTATTGTTACTTAATAAGTTTCATATCAATCATTCTAATTTACAGCCCGAATTTGAAAGAGATGATCATAAGGATTTTATAATTCAGGACTGAAGAGAATTATAAATTATGAATTATAAGTTGAATTTTTTACTTTAAAAATGCAATGGATATTTAAAAAATATAAAGAACTTACTGTTGATGAGTTCCATAATATTTTACAATTACGAATTAATGTTTTTGTTGTAGAACAAAATTGCCCTTATCCAGAGCTGGATGGTAAGGACAAATATGCTTATCATTTTTTCGCTTTTAACAAAGAAAAACCCTCTCATATTGTAGCATACACAAGAATTTTCAAACCAGGTGACTATTATGATAAAGCAGCTATTGGCAGGGTAGTGGTACATCCTGACTTTAGAAAAGATGGGTTAGGATATAAATTAATGGTCAAATCTGTGAACCAAATAAAAAGAACGTTTAAAACCGGTAAAATAAAAATTGGAGCACAGACATATCTCAAAAAATTTTATGAATCACTTGGTTTTGTTAAAGAAGGAGAAGATTATCTGGAAGATGGTATTCCACATATTTATATGGTGAAAAATTAATTTTTTTAAGTTAAATAATTAAGTGTCAATGAAATATTTACTGTTTATAATAAGTATCATTTTTTTAAACTCAATGGAAGCACAAGAAAATTTTGGTGTTTTTAAGAAACGTATGGATTTAAGCAACACAAAGAAAGAAGGACCTTTTGAGTATATCAAACAACTACAATTGTATAAACTAAAAAGCTCTGACCTAAACACGCAGTTTAACAGTGGTGATTATCTCTATAATGAAATAACAGGCAATTTTATTTTAACAGCTAATTTTAAATTGATAAATAAAGAGTTAGATCCGAATATAAAAGTAGGTTGGATGATACGTAAATCTGATAAAGAGAATTCAGAGACTATTAGTGTATCTTTAAATGGAAATGGAACAATTTGTTTAGAATGTGGGGGATTTAAGGATAAATATAAAGGAAACGACAAAGAACCTCAGTTAAATTCAAAAAAGAAGTATGAAATATTGCAATTAGAGCGTAAAGGAACAGAATTAATTATAAGAGCTGCCAGTTTTGGAGAATCTCTTCAAATAATTGCAATCCAAAATAGACAGGATCTACCAGATACAGTATTAGCGGGGATTTTTATTACATCCGCCAACTCTGATCCTGAATTAAAAGCTGAAATTTGGAATGTACGTATCAATCAACCAGTTTCTGATGATTACGATACAGCTAAGGAGGGTTATTTAGGTTGTAGATTAGAGATCCTTGATCCGTTTAACGGAAAAAGAAAGGTGATCTATAAGAGATCTGACAGATTTGAAGCCCCGAACTGGATGCCTGATGGAAAAAAATTACTTTTTAATATGGATGGTTCCTTGTATAAAATACCGATAAATGGAGGAGAGTTGGAAAAACTGTATACTGGTTTCGCCGATCATAATAATAATGATCATGGTATTTCATTTGACGGTAAGTTACTGGCGATCAGCCATCATCGGGAAGGATTACCCGGAGGTGGTTCAACAATTTATACGCTACCGATAGAAGGAGGTGAACCAAAGCTGGTTACTGCAGACACACCATCTTACTGGCATGGCTGGGCACCAAATAACAAAGAAGTTGTTTATGTTGCCCAAAGAAATGGAGGAGATATTTATAATATTTATAAAGCTTCCATTATGGATGGTAAAGAAACCCAGATCACTAATTTCACTTCCGGTCATGTAGATGGTCCTGAATTCTCTCCAGACGGAAAATACATTTATTATAACGGTACCGAATCGGGTAATATGCAGTTATGGCGAATGAACCCTGATGGATCGAACCGGGAACAACTTACTTTTGATAAAAGCAACGATTGGTTTCCACATATCTCCCCTGATGGGAAATGGATACTTTATCTTTCCTTTTCTTCTGATATACCGGTTAATTCTCATCCTTCCTATAAACAGGTACTGTTGAGGATGATGCCTGTAAATGGAGGAGATTCAAAAGTAGTGGCCTATCTTTATGGCGGTCAGGGCACGATCAATGTTCCATCATGGTCACCGGACAGTAAATATGTTGCCTTTGTGAGCAATTCAGGGAAGTAATCTTTTAAAGAATTTAAAAAGCTTCCATGATACCAAAATAAACACCCTGATTACCATCAACACCGGTAGCAAAATTCAGCAGTAAATTGATCCTTTATTCTAAAGAGATCATATATCGTGCACCAATACCAACACTTGGCAGCTATGTTCTTTCAAAGGATTCTTCACCATTATCTTCATTTCCCAAAACACTTTCGGTTCAGATTTAAAATGGGCCCTAAAGCTTTTATAAAGAATATAAAAAGTTTTTATGAGAGTTGCCTTCGGATACCTTAAAAAAAATTTTCACAAAACTAAATTGGGGTAATTCTTTGCAGAAGAAAAAATATAACTAGAGATTACTGCTTCTTAATATTATTTAATTGAATAACTAAGATGTTCATTTCCTTTTACCATAATAAGGTATGATAGATTAAGCTATTGATAACTATTGTTTACTTTTTGTTTTATTTACTATAAATTATACAGACATATGGTCGATTGATATTTAGTCATATAATCTTAAAAATAAAGAAAAAAATTCATAATTTTTCCTATTTTAGCTACCCGATAATTATTAGGAAAAAATCAAAAAAATTAAGTACGATTATGGCAGAAGACAAAGAAAAAACAGCAAAACTAAAGGCCTTACAATTAACACTGGACAAATTAGATAAGACCTATGGTAAAGGTTCGGTAATGAAGATGGGTGATGTAATATATGAAGATGTACCTACAATTCCATCCGGTTCCTTAGGATTGGATATGGCATTAGGAGTTGGCGGATATCCGAGAGGAAGGGTTATTGAAATATTTGGCCCTGAATCTTCTGGTAAAACCACCCTTGCACTTCATGCCATGGCCGAAGCACAAAAAGCCGGAGGTATTGCTGCATTTATTGATGCAGAGCATGCTTTTGATAGATTTTATGCCGAAAATCTTGGTGTAGATATTGATAATTTAATAATGTCACAGCCTGATTATGGTGAACAAGCTTTAGAAATTGCTGATAACCTGATCAGTTCAGGAGCCATTGATATTATCGTTATTGACTCGGTGGCTGCTTTAACTCCCAAAAGTGAAATCGAAGGAGAAATGGGAGATTCTAAAATGGGATTGCACGCTCGTTTAATGTCGCAGGCCCTGAGAAAGCTTACTGCAACTATCAATAAAACTAAGTGTACAGTTATATTTATCAATCAGTTACGTGAAAAAATTGGTGTGATGTTCGGTAACCCGGAAACCACTACTGGGGGTAATGCCTTAAAATTTTATGCTTCGGTAAGATTGGATATAAGGAGACGTACACAAATAAAAGATGGTGATAAGGTCCTTGGCAACAGAACAAAAGTAAAAGTAGTTAAAAATAAAGTTGCACCTCCATTTCAAACCACGGAATTTGATATCATGTACGGACAGGGAATTTCAAAAGTAGGAGAGATCTTGGATCTGGGTGTTGAATATGACATTATCAAAAAAAGCGGATCATGGTTTAGTTATGGAGATACCAAATTAGGGCAAGGAAGAGATGCCGTTAAAGGCTTGATAGGCGATAACCCTGAATTAGCAGATGAGTTAGAAAGCAAGATCATAGAGGTTATAAAAGAATCTTAATATGTTAAAATAAAAAAGCATCCGTCATTTGACGGATGCTTTTTTATTTATCTTCTAACTTAATCTATTTATTCGCTTCTCTAATATACCTTTCTAAGGCCATTGTCATAGATGGATTTTCTTTGGAAGGAGCAGCGATATCGATCTTTAATCCGGCTTCTTCAGCAGCTTTAACCGTAGAATTACCGAACACTGCAATACGTGTTTCATTTTGTTTAAATCCAGGGAAATTTTCAAATAACGATTTTATTCCACTGGGGCTAAAAAACACCAAAACATCGTAAAAAACACCTTCTAGATCAGACAGATCGCTTACAACGGTTTTAAATAAAATAGCACTATCCCATTCAATGCTTAATTCTTTTAGTTTTCTAAGCATAGATGATTTTACTTTATCTGAACACGGCAATAAGAACTTTTCAGACTTGTGCTTTTTAATTAATGGCAGCAAATCGTCAAAAGTTCTGGTACCCACATAGATCTTACGTTTTCTGTACACTACATATTTCTGTAAATAAAAAGCCACAGCTTCAGATAAACAAAAATATTTCATTTCATTAGGAATAACAACTCGCATTTCATCGGCTAATCTGAAGTAATTGTCCACAGCATTTCTGCTTGTAAATATAACGGCAGAAAAATTCAAAAAATCAATTCTTTGGTTACGTACGCTTCTGGCCGTTTCTCCTTCAACATGAATAAAAGAGCGAAAATCTATTTTCACTTTTTGTTTGTCCATTAAATCGAAATAAGGTGATTGTTCTGCTTTAGGAGCGGGTTGTGAGACAAGAATAGTTTTTACTTTCATATATTTTGTTTTAATCAACAAAGAGTTTATAAATAACTATAAAAGGGGCTAATTCAAGGGCGCAAAGGTACAAAAATAAATAAAACAAATTGCTAAAATTCAATTTTTCGTTTTTTAACAAAACAAAATATCGAAAAAGAGATAATAGAAGAGCTATGATCACACTAAAAGTTATCAAAAATCTATGGAAGGAACCAACACTAAAGTTTATCAAAATCAGCAAGGGTAAAATCAAAACAGATAATAAAGATAAATTGCTGATCTTTAGAAAAGTAAAATACTTTTGACTCTCTGAAATATCGAATAGATTACCTAAAATTAAACCTACAAAATACCGAATAAATATATATAGGATGAACAGGCCTAATATTTGAGTAAAAAAATATAATTCATTATCAAAAAAGAGCGGATAATATGCCTTAAAAATAAATAAAATAAATAAGGAAATATTAAATATTATAACAATAAGGAATAGAAAATGAAATCTGTTAAATAAAAGTGGTACAATTTTAATATAATCCGTATAGTATTTATCGGAATATAACAGAGAAAACAGTTTAGAGAACTGATCGTTATAATTATTTTTAATTAAAGTAATTAATAATAAAACAATCACTAAAACTAAAGTAATCCAATCATTTGTTGCAGAAATTCTTTCTAAACCTTCAAACATTTATTTTATATTAATTTGAAGTAGATCCCATAACAAATCTGGGATAAACCTTATTTCCTTGATAGCCTTCCAGTAAATCGTAAAACTCTAAAGCTACTCTAAAAGAAACATTTTTGTTTTTTTCTAATACTGGCGCCCTAAAGGTAGCTTCGAACACTTTGTTTTCATAAGCATTTAAATCACTCAAATTGTTTATTTGTATGGGAACCTTAGCTAAAATTTTATTTTTAAAACCCTGAAATACACCAATAAATTTAACATGTTCAAAATTAATGTTTTTATTATAAGTATTTATAAATGTAAATTTAAAATTATTTTCCTTCCCTTCTGTAATTATAAGATCCCCCTCTTTAATTATACATTTAACTTTTTGAAAAGTTGTATAATTTTGAATAGCACTTCCGTTTAGGAAGGTTTTATTCTTCTTTACCAGCACAGGATTGTTTACCAAAAGTTTACTTACGCCGTATACATTTTCACCTTGCATCCTTTCTTCAAAATCCAATAGATCGAATTGGCTGTTTCTCCCTTTTAAAACACTGTAAGAATGTGATTTAATTCCGGTATAAAAAGAGTATAACGAAGCATTTCTATAGGAGTTTACAAATACAATTGGTTTGCTTTCCGTTTTTTCTTTTAATAAGGGAATCCAGGTTTTACCAATATGAGGCTCTAGCATAATTGGTGAAATATTTTCATTAGCTAAAAAGATCCTTGCTATCAATAGTATTCCAAACTGAATGGAACCTAAAATAATTAACCACTTTCTGGCTTTTTCATGTTGAATAAAATACGTAAAACTTACGATGATCAATGGGATCAATATTACACCAGTCCATTGTGCTTGCGGACGAGAGGTAAAGGTTGAAAAAAAGAAAAAGACGATAAAGCCATAAACGATAAAGTTCAATGATCTATAAAAAACCGAAGCCTTTTTTTGTTTATAAAAAGCATTAAAAATAACAGGAAATGTAATACCAACAATGGCTATGATATTTACAAAATGCATCAAAGTGTTATCAATTCTGTAAGGTTTTTTACCTCTTTCTTTTAAGTGATAAACAAACGATGGAAAATCATTGGCATATTGCCAATACAAATGAGGCAAAAAAAGTAAAAATCCAAAAAGGCTTGCCAACCAAAATTTCTTGTTCCGAAGTAAGGAGATATTTGACATTATGATAAAAAGAATAACTAATATGCCATGATATTTACTGTATAACATAGCAGCCATAGAAAATCCCAGAAATAAGAGATTCTTCCAATGATCATCTTGCAAAAATCGCTTATATGCGAATAAAAAAACTGTAACAAATAAAAACAATGGAGTATCTGGCGTTGTTACAAACCCAAAAACTTGAAGTAAGGCCAGGGAAACAACCAATAAGAAATATAACCAAACAAATCTCCATTTGTCTTTAATATCAATAATCAACCAAATAAAGACCAGCGTTAAAGTAAAGCTAATAGTAGAAAAGAAACGTACACCTAATTCTCCCTCGAAGAACAAACTACTTATTTTAACCCAAACAGCAACCAAAGGTGGATGATCAAAATATCCAAAAGCTAATTTTTTTGACCATACCCAATAGTAAGCCTCATCTTCAAATAAGGCAGTATATGTACTTTGTAAGATGTTTAGAACAAAGAAAAACAGGAGAAATAAAATAAATTGAATGAGAGGCTTTTGTTTTAATTTCATCAAGATTGTTAATATGTGAATTTCTATTAATTTATTCACACCAAAATTAGCAATAATTTATTTTACCTTTGCATAAGTAAAAAAAGAAATATGCAAGATACTTTGGTCATTATACCAACATATAATGAAAAGGAAAATATTGAAAACATCATTAGAGCAACTTTTTCTCAAAAAAAATCATTTGATATATTAGTTGTTGATGATAATTCACCTGATGGTACCTCAACTATTGTTAAAAAGATTCAAAAGGAGTACCCTAAAAGTTTATTTTTAGAGATCAGGAAGAAAAAAACAGGTTTAGGTGCGGCGTATATCCATGGTTTTAAATGGGCCATTAAAAAAAAATACGATTATATCATTGAAATGGATGCCGATTTTTCACATGATCCAAAAGATCTAATAAGACTGTATGAGGCATGTACAATTGAAGGAGCAGACGTATCAATCGGTTCAAGATATTCAAAAGGAGTAAATGTTGTTAATTGGCCTATGAAAAGGGTATTACTGTCTTATTTTGCATCAAAATACGTACAATTAGTAACCGGAATGCCATTTCATGATACAACAGCAGGATTTGTTTGTTACCATAGAAAGGTATTGGAAACCATAAAATTAGATAAAATTAGATTTGTTGGTTATGCTTTTCAAATTGAAATGAAATTCAAAGCCTGGAAACACAAGTTTAATATCAAAGAAGTATCGGTAATATTCACCGATAGAACTCTGGGAGAATCAAAAATGAGTAAAACAATTATTACTGAAGCCGTTTTTGGAATTATTAAGATGCGCTTCAACGGTTTACCGAAATAATTAGATATATTAAGAAATGGGTACTACATTAATTAAAAATGCGCAAATAGTAAATGAAGGTAAAATTGAAAATCTGGATGTTTTAATTGAAGGAGAGATTATTACAAAAATAGATCAAAATATTACCGATACCCCTTTAAATACGGTAATAATAGATGGCAGGAATAAATTTCTAATTCCCGGTGTTATTGACGACCAGGTACATTTTCGTGAACCAGGATTAACGCATAAGGCCGATATTGCTTCTGAATCTCGCGCAGCTGTTGCCGGAGGAATTACTTCTTATATTGAAATGCCAAATACGAATCCGCAGGCAACAACCCAAAAATTGCTGGAAGATAAGTTTGAAATAGCGGCAAAATCTTCTTATGCAAATTATTCATTTATGTTTGGCGGGACAAATGATAATTTGGATGAACTTTTAAGAACAGATCCTAAGAAAGTAGCTGCCATAAAGTTGTTTTTAGGTTCGTCAACCGGGAATATGTTGGTTGATGACGAAGAAATATTAGAAAAAATATTTTCATCAACAAAGTTGCTAATCGCAGTACACTGTGAGGACGAGGCGACCATAAAAAATAATTTAGACAAGCAAAAAACTGTTTATGGCGATGATATCCCGATAAAGTTGCACCCAACGATCAGAAGTGAAGAAGCCTGCTTTATTTCATCTTCAAAAGCTGTAGCATTAGCAAAAAAAACAGGGGCAAGGCTACATATTTTTCATCTTTCAACTGCTAAAGAAACAGATCTGTTTACAAATAAGATCCCTTTAGAAGATAAAAAGATCACAGCCGAAGTTTGTGTACATCACTTGTGGTTCGATGATAAAGATTATGATGCAAAAGGAACTTTGATCAAATGGAATCCGGCGATAAAATCAGTAAAAGATAAAGAAGGGCTATGGAAAGCCTTATTAGATGGCAGAATTGATGTTATTGCTACAGATCACGCGCCACATACTTTAACAGAAAAACAACAGGTTTATACTAAAGCGCCAAGTGGAGGGCCACTTGTACAACATGCATTATTGGCCATGTTGGAATTTGTTCAAAAAGGGAAAATAAGCATGGTAAAAATGGTAGAAAAAATGTGTCATAATCCTGCAAAACTCTTTAAAATTGAAAAAAGAGGATACATTAAGAAAGGATATTTTGCTGATCTTGTATTGATAGATACCGCTAAAAAACAGTTAGTTACAAAGAATAATATTTTATATAAATGTGGCTGGTCACCATTTGAGGGAGTTACATTTCACGCATCAGTAACGCATACTTTTGTAAATGGCAACTTATTGTATGATCAGGGTAAATTCAATAATAAAATAAAAGGAAAAAGACTAAAGTTTAACCGATGATGAATAAAATAATTTATATGGTTTTTATTTTTGCTATATTTTCCTGTGAAAGCAAGGTAAAATATGACAAACCTGAGAATTTGATACCAAAAGATCAAATGATCGATCTATTATATGATATGCATCTTGCCGACGGTACTTCGGGGGTTAAAAATAAAAATTTAGAAAATAACAGGAACTATATGGCTTTGGTCTACAGAAAATATGACATTGACAGTAGTCAATTTGCTGTTAGCAATAAATACTATGTTGCCAATATCAATGAATACAAGGATATTTTTGAAGAAGTTGAAAAACGATTATTAGTGTTACAAAATCAATATCAAAATGAAAGAGATTCTATTATAAAGGCAGCAAAAGAAAAACATACCCTGGATGCTCCAAAGAAAAGGATATATATAGGAGATTCGATACTGAGATAACATTTAACGGGTAAAATCTACCCCAATTCTTTCCATTGTTTTTACCATACTTTCAAATTCAAATTTTAAAAAGTTTTTAATCTTTTGTGAAGAATAATAACTTTTTGATTGAGATGATCTTGCAGAATATTTCGTGATTAGAGGTGCATTAAAAGTGATTTTACTCTTTACAAGGTCAAATCTCCAAATAATTTCACTTAATACTTTCGAAACTTTAATTGTTGGTCTTTTCTTATGGAGCGCATCCGCTATATAAAAAAATACATTTTTAAATGAGATATTTTGAGCCACTAAGATAAATCGTTCATTTTTAATATCACTTTGCATCAGTTTTTGCATGATGAGTACAACGTCTTTTACTCCAACAAACCCTGTAACCCCTTCGGTATAGAATTTAAAGCCCTTGTTTATAAAAGTGAATAAATTACCTGTTCCTTTATGCCAAAAACCGGAACCTAAAATAACTCCCGGATTAACTATGACAACATCAACACCTTCCTGAGAAGCTCTCCACACTTCCATTTCGGCACCGTATTTAGTAATGGCATATCCACTTTTGTAATTAGCATTGTTCCAATTTTCAGATTCGTCAATGAGATCATTGTCAGTATTTTTTTCAACTGCGGCAATTGAACTCACAAAACAAAGTTTTTTAACAGAATTTGCAATACACAAATTAACAATATTAGTTGTTCCATCAATATTGACTCTTCGCATTCTTTGATAATCAGCCGGATTAAAAGAAACAAAGGCACCACAATGATAAACATGTGTAATATCCTTAAAAGCAGTGTTTAAGGTAGAAACATCATTTAATTTTGCTTCAACCCAAATTATTTTGTTAAAGACTTCTTCATGGTTTGAGGTATAGTAACTGAAGATTTTTTGAACCGTATTAATATCACTTGTTTTTTGATGTATTGCTTTTACCGAATCATTTTCTAACAACAAATGATATAATAAATGCGAACCAACCAAACCCGTACCTCCTGTTACTAATATCATATAGCGAAAATAGGAAATTGAATTGAAAATTGATCGTGTGCAGGATTCTTTTTGAATAGGAAAGTTTGTTTATTATTTGATTAATGTCAATAGTTTCTTTTTTATATTTGTTGAAATTTTTGAGATGACGAAAAACTTTGTAGAAGAATTACGTTGGCGAGGACTGTTGCACAATATTATGCCCGGTACAGAAGAACAATTACAAAAAGAACAAACAGCAGCTTATATTGGTTTTGATCCCACGGCCGATTCTTTACATATTGGAAGTTTGGTACAAATTATATTATTGATGCACTTTCAAAAAGCAGGGCATAAGCCTATTGCTTTAGTTGGTGGTGCTACGGGAATGATTGGAGATCCTTCAGGTAAATCCAACGAGAGAAATTTACTGGACGAAGAAACCTTAAACAAAAATATTGACGGAGTTAAAAAAACATTAGAAAGGTTTATCGATTTTTCAAGTGATATATCTAATGCTGCCGAGATGGTAAACAACTACGATTGGATGAAAGATCTTTCATTCCTTGATTTTGCCCGTGATATTGGAAAACACATCACTGTAAATTATATGATGGCAAAAGAATCGGTTAAAAACCGGATAAATGCTGAGTCAAAAGAAGGAATGAGTTTTACAGAGTTTACATATCAATTGGTTCAGGGATATGACTTTTTACATCTATATACCCATAAGAATTGCAAACTGCAAATAGGAGGAAGCGACCAATGGGGTAATATAACTACAGGTACTGAGTTGATTCGCAGGAAAGTACAAGGAAAAGCATTTGCCTTAACAAGTCCATTGGTAACAAAAGCCGATGGGACTAAATTTGGTAAAACCGAAGGAGGCAATATTTGGTTGGACGCAAAAAGAACATCTCCGTATAAATTTTACCAATATTGGTTAAATGCAAGTGATATTGATGCAGAAAATTATATAAAGATCTTTACCTTTTTAGATCAAGAATCAGTTGAAAAACTTATTGCTGAGCATAAAGAAGCCCCACATTTAAGGATCTTGCAAAAAAAAGTAGGTGAGGAGGTAACCATCATGACCCATGGTAAACAAGCTCATGACAATGCCGTAAAGGCATCATCTATTCTATTTGGAAGATCTACAGCCAGTGACCTAAAGACACTGGACGAACAAACCTTTTTAGATGTTTTTGAAGGTGTTCCTCAAGCTGAAATTGACAAAGAAGATCTGGAAAACGGATTGGATATTGTGACTGCTCTAAACGAAAAATCACACTTTTTAAAATCAAACGGTGAAGCCAGAAGAGCTTTAAAAGAAAATTCGATTTCTGTAAATAAAGAAAAGGTAAAAGAGGATTTTGTCATTAAAACAGAAGACCTCATTGCCGATAAATTTATACTTCTCCAAAGAGGTAAAAGAAATTATTTTTTATTGAGAGTAAAATAATTTTGGATAAAATGTATTAATATCCTGTCAGGTTTTCAAAACCAGACAGGTTTATTTTTTAAATCTATGTTTTTTCTTTTATAATAATTATTAAGAAATTGATATTAAAATTATAACATCTTTTTAAGGAGATGATTTCCAACCATCAATAGCACCTTCGTTTATTTGTTCCATTATATACTCAAAATTATTTGCAACATATGTTACAAATAAGAATATTAATAAATATAAAACAACTTTTTTGATACTTTTAATTTTGTTTTTCTCCATCTTTCCATTATTTAGGATTAAAAGGGCGTTGAATTAATCAAACACCCTTTTTTATAATTTGTTTCGAATTAAAGTTTACAACCAACATAACCACCTGCGCCGGGTTCTTCAACACCAAAAGCCATGATAATATTATCAATACTACCTGTTGCATATGATAGACCATACATTACATAGTACCAAGCAGAATGACCTTCACTTCCTCCTGAGATGTTAATTAATTCATGATTTTCTAATTCGCCAAAACTTGTGTTATTAATTAATTTTTTCATCTTATATTTTGTTAAAAGTTAATTATTTTCTTATTCTCTATAAAGTGCACCATTGATGTTTTAAGGAGCTGCGTTCCAGCCATCAACGGCACCGTTGATTGCATCTTCAAAATTATCTACTAACGATATTATTAGCCCACCAATAACAGCTATACATAATCCACCACAAACAAATCCACCACATGTTTCTCTTATTTCTTTAGTATCCAATTCCAGAACACTATAACTCTCTAGTTTATTCATTTTTTTAAATTTTAATTAAACATTTATTTAGATCAAAACCTTTTTATTTGTGTACACATTTTTGTTTTGATACTGTAAATATCAAAGTATTCACTGCCAAAACCCGGCAGGTTTAGTTTATGTGTAAAATTTTATGTTTTTCTGTTAATTTGGAACAACCGGCATAAATAGTTTTTAATTCTTCTTTTACCATAACCTGTATATTTATATTTACTAAAAGGTCAAAATCATCATTATAATAATAAGTGTTTGAGTTTCTGGAAAATGAAATTGATGCCTCCATTTCTTTCAGGTATTCCAATATTCGATACAGCTCTCTTTCGCTTATTCGCAATAAATAAGCAAACTCATTAGGTGTTCCTGTATTCTGTAATTTAATAAGTTTATGTGCTTTTTTAAGGCGCTCTAATTGTTTAATTGTTTTCATATTAACTGTATTTATCTTAACTAAAATATTTCAATTTATTCTGATGGTTATTGACAATTGCCCGGAGAAACTTTTCATTGTTGTTAATTCATATATTTTACGCACTTTTTCTATTTTCATTACTTGTTTTAGGAATTTGTTGAACCCATAGATTATAATAATGACCTTTTTTATTCAATAGTTCATTATGAGAGCCTTGTTCAATAATTATCCCTTGATCTAAAACTATTATGGTGTCTGCTTGAACAATTGTACTTAAACGATGTGATATCACTATTATGGTTTTATCCTGATCTCTTAAAGTTTGAAGAGTACGCTGGATATAATTTTCTGAAGAACTGTCTAAGGATGAAGTTGCCTCATCTAAAACTAAAATCTCCGGTTGTTTGTATAAAGCACGTGCAATGGCAATACGCTGTTTTTGACCACCAGAAAGCGTTGCACCGTTTTCACCTAAATAGGTATTAAAACCATTAGGGAGTGCCTCAATAAATTCCAAAATTCCAATACTTTTACAAATACTTAATATCGTTTCCATATTTGGCTGAAACTCTCCTACTGCAATATTATCAATTACATTTCCGGCAAAAAGATCAATTTTTTGAGGCACTACACTTACCAATTTTCGCAAACTGTTGTTTTCAATATATTGTAAATCAAAATCACCTATGTTAATGCTTCCGCTTTGTAGCGGATACATGTTTTGTAATAATGAAATTAAGGTGGATTTGCCTGAACCACTCTCACCAACAATTGCAGTAATATTTCCTTTTTTAAGCCTTATGCTAAAATCTTTAAATACCTCTATACGTTTACCATATCGAAATGCTACATTTTTAAAAGTTATATCTCCTATTTTATCTATGGTTAATTTGAATTTATTTTCACTTTCTTCACGATCTAAATCCATTATTTCAAACAACCTATCGGCAGCGATCAAAGCATTTTGAATGGTTTTATTAGCCGTTATAAGGTTGGTAATGGGGCCGGTAAAGTATCCGATAATGGCATAAAATGAAAGTAGCTCTCCAGGTGATATTTCCTGATCAATTACAAAATAAGTACCACTCCATAACAGAATAATAGTAAACAATCTAGAGACTGTCTGAGATGAAGTACCACTAAAAATATTGTTTAATGCGGAAGTATATCCAATATGCAATAAGTTGATAAAGCGGGTTTCGGTTTTAATATTTGCAAATTCTTCTAATCCAAACCTCTTAATGGTCCCTACAGCATTTAATGATTCAACCAACTGACTTTCCAGGTCGGCAGAATGTTCCATTACTTTTCGTTCAGTCTTTTTATTTAAGCTATTAGTGATCCAATATATGATGAGATAAATTGGAATAATTGTCAACATTATCATGGCGAGTTTCCAGTAATAACTGAACATAATGGCGAATGAAAAAATGACTATAAAAAAATTAACCGTGAGCATGAGGGAAGTGCTATTAATAAAGACCCGGATTTTAACAGCATCATTTATCCGTGATATAATTTCACCGACACGCATGGTATCAAAAAACTGTTGAGGTAGTTTTAATAAATGTTTGTAGTACCCCAATATTAGTCTGGCATCAATTTGCTGACCGGTTTTTATAAGAAAAACATCTTTAAAAGCTCCAATAATAACCTGAAAAAATAATAATACCAACATGATAACACTTAACAGATTTAACAGTTTAGTATTAGCTCCTAATAAAACATGATCAGTTATTTTTTGAATATAAATGGAAGTGGACAAACCAAGTAGCGTGTAAATAATTGCCCCAACCAAAGCCTGAAAAATTACAAACTTGTGGGGTCTTAATAAGAACCAAAAACGTTTAAGTACAGATACTTTTTCATTGCCTTTTACAAAGCTTTCATTGGGCAGTAAAATTACTAAAACACCAGTCCACTCCTTTTTAAAATCTATATATGTTTTTTTATGGATCCTTCCTGTTCCGGGATCCATAATTTTTACATACTTTTTGTTAATTTCATAAACAACTACATAATGTTGTAATTGTTCTTTTAATATGATATGTGCTATGGCCGGTTTGGGTATTTTAAAGAGGCTATCAAAATCACCACGAACTCCTTTGGCCTCAAATCCCAGTTTTTTGGCAGCTTCAACAAGCCCTAAAATATTGGTTCCTTTTTTGTCTGTACCTGCATATTGCCTTATTCGTGCAATCGGAATTTCTAAATGATAATGAGAGCTGATAGAAGCTAAACAAGCAGCTCCGCAATCAGTTATATCGTGTTGTTTTATTCTAATTTTTGACAAATTATTAATATTTTAAGGGGTGAACCAGTTTTCTATTTTATCAGTTATTAAATCAAATACTGAACGGCTGGCAATAAAAAACCGAACATTACAGGTCATTCCTTTTTTTAAAGACCCTTTAAAACCATTATTTAGGCTCAAATGGGTTTGATCCAGTGAGCATATAACCTTGAATAATGGGGTGTTATTTACGATTGAAATATCTTTATTTATCATGAGTATTTTTCCGGTTGCCATACCCCACTGATTATAATTGAATGCGTCAACTTGAAGTTTGACTTTATTATTTATTTTTAGCAAACCTATGTTTGAAGGAGAAACATAACACTCCACAATTAAGTCAGCTTTCGGTGAAATTTCAGCAATAACAGTTCCTGATATTATAAAATTCCCTGCTTCTAACCCTTTTAAATTTTGAACGGTTCCGTCAATAGGAGAAATTATAAAATCATTGTCATTTTCGGTTTTATATTGTATAATGGCGCTTTCTAATTCTTGAACTCTGTTTTTCTTTTGTATTAAATCGGCTTCCCATTTGTTAATTTGTTGTTTTTTAAAATGGTTTAATTCATTAAATGATAAATCCAATGCGAATTTGCTATTTTCATATTCAATTCTAGCAATTACATCTTTATTAAATAATTCTTTTTGACGCTTAAAGTCTCTGTACATTTTATTATATCGAGTCTTGAGTTCTAAAAGTTTTTGATCGTATTGCAAAAATTGATTTTGATATAAAAATGATTTTAGAGAGTCTTTGTATTTTATATTTGAATATAAAAGAATATTCAAATCATGAATAAAAAGAGTAATTTCACTTAATTGGTTTGTTATAAGATTAATTTTTTCTTGTCCAACATCATTATTAATAATTATCAAAGTATCCCCTTTATTAACACTTGAATTTTCTTTTAAAAAAGTTTTCATTATTCTACCTGTACGTAATGAGGTTATTTGATTTCGATTTTTTTGAGCTTTTAAAATACCTTTAACAGAAGTGTATATATCCATAAACACAAATGGTAAAACAAACGCTGTTATCATTATACCCAAGATAAAAATGCCATAAATTATCTTACTTTTTGTTTTGTGTTTAAATCGATGCACCTCAACAGTTTTATCTAGAATTTCTTTTGGAAAAATGTTTTTCATTTAACTAGCTTTCATTAAGGTTGAGATGATATAAATAGCTCATATTAATATTCTAAAAAATTGTTATTGTAAGAAACAGCTTAATTTTAGTTATCTAAAGAGGAAATGCCTTACTTTTTGTGTGGAAAATCAATACAGTTTAGTATTCCATTAGTGAATTATTTAAATTGAGCGGAATAAATCTATAACTCTCACTGACTTTATAACTAACTTTGTTAAAATCAATTACTTCTATTTCAGAAAAAATGGGAGAAGTCAATGCAAATTATCATCAACAATGAACAAAACAATATTTTTAATTCTTCTACAGCTTAGTGTCGTTTCATTTGGTCAAAACCTAACATTACAAGATCAGCGACCCAATGTAATTATCATTTTTACCGATGATCAGGGTTATCAGGATCTGGGTTGCTATGGCTCTCCGGATATCAAAACTCCCCATTTGGATAAAATGGCTCAAAATGGGATTCGACTCACAAATTTTTACGCAGCTCAAGCTGTTTGCTCAGCTTCCCGTGCCGGACTTTTGACAGGGTGTTATCCAAATCGTATCGGAATACACGGAGCTTTTATGCCTGATAGTAAACAAGGTTTAAACCTATCGGAGATGACCCTTGCCGAAATGTTAAAAGCAAATGGTTATAGAACAGGTATCTTTGGAAAATGGCACTTGGGAGATAATCCTAAATTTATGCCAAACAACCAAGGGTTTGATGAATTCTTTGGAATTCCCTATTCCAATGATATGTGGCCCTATCACCCTCAACAGGGAATCCACTTTAATTTTGATCCTTTACCATTATTTGATAATGAAACTGTAATTGAGACTTTATCAGATCAATCATCATTAACTACAGAAATTACGGAAAGAAGCATTGACTTTATAACAAAAAACAAGGACAAGCCTTTTTTCCTATATATTGCCCATCCACAACCTCATGTACCGCTGTTTGTTTCAGATAAATTCAAGGGAAGGTCTGAAAGGGGTCTGTATGGTGATGTTATCATGGAAATTGACTGGTCGGTTGGGCAAATCCTGGAAGCATTGAAGAAAAATAATATTGACAAAAACACTCTGGTCATATTTACATCAGATAATGGGCCGTGGTTAAATTACGGCGATCACGCAGGTAGTGCCTATCCGCTAAGAGAAGGAAAGGGAACGGCCTTAGAAGGTGGTCAAAGAGAGCCTTGTATCATATACTATCCAAATAAAATAAAATCAGGCAGAACCATTGATATTCCTATGATGAATATTGATATTATGCCAACAATTGCTGAAATAACAGGATCATCACTTCCAAATAAAACCATTGACGGAAAAAGTGTTTGGAACATCTGGAACGGAAGTTCTCAGGTAAGCCCACAGGAAGCATATTTCTTTTACTACCATATAAACGAACTTCATGGAGTAAGATATAAGAATTGGAAAATGTACTTCCCCCATAGGTACAGAACCTTAAATGGTCGCCCCGGAGGTAAAGGAGGAATTCCTGTTGATTATGAATATAATACCATAGATCAGATAGAGCTTTATGATTTGAGCAATGATATTAGTGAGACCACCGATGTAGCGGATAAAAACCCTGAGGTTGTTAAAAAGATCGAATCCATTTCCGATAAAAGGAGAAAAAAACTTGGAGATAAACTTTATGATGTAACTGGTCAGGAAAACAGACCAATCGGACAGGTTGAATAAACCACTAATGGCTAATGTGCCATAGCGGTTTAGTGATTAAATTATAATGAGGTTGACCGTTTGAATTGACTGACTAGATACTCGCTTTTAAATATTCACGATTCATCCTTGCAATATTATCGAGGGATATACCCTTAGGGCATTCTATTTCGCAGGCACCTGTATTTGTACAGTTACCAAAGCCTTCTTCATCCATTTGTTTTACCATGTTCATCACTCTGTCAGCTGCTTCAACCCGACCTTGTGGTAATAAGGCAAATTGAGACACTTTTGCAGAAACAAATAGCATAGCACTAGAGTTTTTACAACTTGCGACACAAGCTCCGCAACCTATACAGGCCGCTGCGTCCATAGACAGGTCTGCATCGTGTTTTGATATAGGAATAGCATTGGCATCTTGAGTATTACCAGAGGTGTTTATTGAGATAAAACCGCCGGCCTGTTGAATTCTTTCAAAAGAAGTTCTGTCCACTACCAGATCTTTGATCACAGGGAAAGCTTTTGATCTAAAAGGTTCAATAAAAATGGTATCTCCATCATTGAACATTCGCATATGTAATTGACAGGTTGTAACATTTCTATCAGGCCCATGTGCTTCACCATTAATATATAAGGAACACATACCACATATACCCTCTCTACAATCATGATCAAATGCCACAGGTTCATCTCCTTTGGCAATCAGATCTTCGTTGAGAACATCCATCATTTCCAAAAATGACATATGTTCAGAAATATCAGTTACCTTATATTCAACTAATTTTCCTTTATCCCGGGCGTTTTTTTGTCGCCAAATTTTAAGTGTTAAATTCATAATTTTTCCTTTTGTAATGAACTATATAGTTATCATTTACATTTTATAATTAACTTATTTCAGCAGAAAAAAGAATAAAGAGAAATGAAAAAAGACTTATTCCAGCCCGTTTTGAAAACCCATTGTCATTCTTTGAAATTCTTCATTTTTCTTTTCTAGTGTTTCTAAAGTTTTTTCTTTTATATATTTTCTATGATATGCAACTAATAATTGAGTTCCTAATTCAAAAGAAGAGCCAAGAGAAATATCTAAAAAATGAGAAAAAGACTTATCTGTTCTTGCAGAACCTTCAGCAATATTGCTAGGCATTGAAACGGAACATCTATTTAATTGAGAACTTAAATCATATTTTTCGTGTTTTGGGAATTCTTGTAAAATATCAGAAATATCATTTGTAATTTCTAAACCCAACTTCCAAATCTTTAAATTTTTGTAATTATGTCTTTTTTTAAATCCCAACTTGTCTATTTTCTTTTTTCTCTTCTCTTAACTCTTTCGAAAATTACTTATAACTCCTCGTTTTTAACTCAATATCTTTAAATTCCAACTCCTCTTTATGCATTATAGCATCTGCGGGTTCTCCTTTATACTCCCAAGCTGCTACATAGGCAAAGTTTTTGTCATCTCTTTTTGCCTCACCTTTTTGTAAGCCCTCTTGTTCAACAGACTCTTCACGGAAGTGACCTCCACAAGATTCATTTCTTTGTAAAGCATCTTTAGCAAAAAGCTCTCCTAATTCAAGGAAATCAGCTACTCTTCCTGCTTTTTCTAATTCAGGATTCATTTCATTGGCTTCACCGGGTACTTTTACTTCTTTCCAGAAATCTTCCCGAATGGCTTTAATTTCGTCCATTGCTTCTTTTAGATCTTTTTCGTTTCGAGCCATTCCCACTTTATCCCACATTACTTTACCAAGTTTTTTGTGGAAATAATCAACAGATTTTGATCCCTTATTGTTAATAAAGAAATCGATTCTGTCTTTCACTTCTTTTTCTACAGCATCAAATTCTGGCGTATCTGTTGGAATTTCACCGGTACGGATCTCATTGGATAAGTAATCACCTATTGTATAGGGAAGAACAAAATAACCATCAGCTAATCCTTGCATTAAAGCCGAAGCTCCTAAACGATTGGCACCATGGTCAGAGAAATTCGCTTCACCGATACAATACAAACCTTCAACAGTGGTCATTAAATTATAATCAACCCAAACCCCTCCCATTGTATAGTGAGTTGCAGGATAGATCATCATAGGAGTTTCGTACGGATTTTCATCAACGATTTTCTCATACATTTGAAAAAGGTTACCATATTTTTCCTCAATCATGGCCCTGCCCAATTCTGTAATTGTTTCTTTAGAAGGATTATCATCTCCATGAATTTTAGCCTGCTCTTTTCCATAACGTTCAATTGCTGCAGCAAAATCCAAATAAACCGCTTCCCCCGTTGCGTTAACACCATAACCTGCATCACAACGTTCTTTTGCGGCTCTTGACGCAACGTCTCGAGGAACTAAGTTTCCAAAGGCAGGGTAGCGCCTTTCCAAATAATAATCTCTGTTCTCTTCAGCAATTTCTGTGGGTTTTGATTTTCCTTGTTGAATTGCCTTAGCATCGTCTAGGTTTTTAGGAACCCATATTCTACCATCATTACGTAAAGATTCTGACATCAATGTTAGTTTTGACTGATAATCACCGCTTCGAGGAATACAAGTAGGGTGTATTTGCGTAAAACAAGGGTTTGCAAAATAAGCCCCTTTTTTATGTATTTTCCAGGCTGCTGTTGCATTGGATCCCATGGCGTTGGTTGATAAGAAATATACATTTCCATAACCACCGGTGGCTATAACCACTGCATGAGCTGAATGTCTCTCAATTTCACCAGATATTAAGTCCCGTGCAATAATGCCACGTGCTTTACCATCTACTTTTACAACATCTAACATTTCATGGCGGTTGTACATGGTTATTTTACCTCGGGCAATTTGACGGTTCATTGCCGAGTAGGCTCCTAAAAGTAATTGTTGTCCCGTTTGACCTTTTGCATAAAAAGTACGTGAAACCAATACACCACCAAAAGAACGATTATCTAATAATCCTCCATAATCTCGGGCAAAAGGAACACCTTGAGCCACACATTGATCAATAATATTTGCAGAAACTTCAGCCAATCTGTAAACGTTAGCTTCACGTGAACGATAGTCACCTCCCTTTACGGTATCGTAAAACAGCCGGTAATTAGAGTCACCATCTCCCATATAGTTCTTCGCCGCATTAATTCCTCCTTGAGCGGCAATAGAATGTGCTCGACGAGGAGAATCCTGATAAGCAAATGCTTTAACATTATAGCCAAGCTCTGCCAGCGTTGCAGCTGCCGAACCTCCGGCTAAACCGGTACCAACAACTATAATATCAATATTACGCTTATTGGCTGGATTAACTAGATCGATTTTATCTTTGTAAGTAGTCCATTTATCTTTAATTGGACCTTTGGGCACTTTTGAATTTAATGTCATAATTATTTGATATTAAGCAAAATAAAAGAAAATTGCTATAACTGAAAAACCTAAAGCAATAATATAGCTAAAGGTCATTCCTAAATTTTTAACACATTTTAAATATTTTGGGGCTCTTGCTCCAATACTTGTAAATGCTGATTGAAATCCGTGACTTAAGTGTATGCCCAATAAAATAAAAGCAACAACATAAATTAGCACGTAGATAGGGTTTTTAAATAATTCTGTTACCAGTTGGTAATCATCATGTACTTCACCAAATTTAATTTTTACAAAGAAATCCTTTAAATGTAAAACGAGAAACAACAATATTAAAACACCCGTATATATCATATTTCTAGACGCCCATCCAGAATTAGCGGCTGCATTGTTCTTAGCGTATTTAACTGGTCTTGATGCTCTGTTTTTTAACTCCAGTCTTATACCCATTATAATATGGATAATAAAACCGGCGGCTAAAACATACTGCATTACCTGAATTAAGGGATTGGTCGCCATAAAGTGAGACGCAGTATTAAAAATATCACCACCTGCAAATAAGGTTAAATTGACCCCTAAATGAACTAATAAAAAAGTTACTAAGAAAAATCCGCTTAGTGACATTACGATTTTTCTTCCTAAGGATGAAGATGTTAATCCACTCATTTTTTGATCGGTTTAATTTTGAAGAGCAAATATAATCATTTGATATTTGGATTTCATTTTTATCACAATAATTTAGATTGCTTTTAATTTATAAGATTATAGTATACAATTTATGGATTCTGATAAATGTCATGCTTGATAACAGTCTACTACTTTATATTTGTACAGTTAATATAAAACTATATCCTTATGGCAATAAAAAAAGGATTATTCAAAACATCGGTGGGTCGTAAAAATCTAATGGCCGTTACCGGACTTTTTATCATTTTTTTTCTAATTATTCACCTTGTCGGCAATCTTATCTTAATCATTCCTGACTCTTTTTTTCCAATAGAATTTTGGAGTGATGTTGCAAATCAACACGATATGTATAATGCCTATTCGCATTTCTTAGTGCATTTTTGGCCTATTACAGTTGTAGCTTGGGTTTTATATGCTGCAATAGCGCTTCATATACTGGATGCTTTACTTATCACACTAAACAATAGAAAAGCAAAAGGAGAAAAGTATGCAGTGACAGACAACTCAACCAGTACCTGGATCTCTCGTAATATGGGTTTATTAGGAACTGTTATAGGTGTTTTTATTGTAATACACATGGCGCAATTTTGGTTGCAATACAAGGTGTTGAAAATTGAGCACGATCTGTATAATTTAGTACTGGAAACTTTTAAGGTATGGTGGGTCGTGGTACTATACGAAATAGGAATTATCGCTCTGGGCTTTCATCTGGTACACGGTATAGAAAGCGCCCATCGCTCTTTGGGAATATATCCTAAAAAAGTAATGCATGTGATCAAATATATTGCATTGTATTTTGCATTTATTATGGCAGTATTGTACGCAATCATTCCTATTATTCTATACTTTAAATAATACATTATTAATATAATAAGCACCAAATTACAAGTATCAAATGGCAAATAGATCACAACATTCCAACTTCAAAGTTATGAAGATAGAACATGGAGCATTGCGATTTTATTTGTTTTTTGTCCTGATAAAGAAACAGGATTGTTTTTTGGAATTTAAAAATAAAATTTATGTCTCTTAACGCAAAAATTCCCGTAGGACCCTTAAAAGATAAATGGCAAAATTACCTCGCTAAAACGCGTATTGTTAATCCTGCAAACCGCAAAAAACTTGATGTAATTGTAGTTGGAGGAGGATTATCAGGTGGAGGGGCGGCTGCTTCATTGGCAGAGCTTGGTTATAATGTGAAGGTTTTCTTTTTTCAGGATTCCGCTCGACGTTCACATTCTGTGGCTGCACAGGGTGGGGTGAACGCGGCAAAAAATTATAAAAATGATGGAGATAATGTGTATCGTATGTTCTATGATACCATTAAAGGAGGTGATTTCCGATCACGTGAAGCCAATGTGTATCGAATGGCTGAGGTTTCAGTTGATTTAATAGATCATATGGTAGCACAGGGAGTGCCATTTGGGCGTGAATATGGCGGTTATTTAAGTAATCGTTCCTTCGGTGGAGTACTGGTGTCTCGTACATTCTATGCTCGTGGTCAAACCGGACAGCAACTATTACTGGCTACTTATCAGGCAATGATGAAACAGGTCAAGGTAGGTAAATTAAAACAATACAGTCGTCATGAAATACTGGATATTGTTATAATTGACGGAAAGGCTCGTGGTATTATTGCTCGTAATCTGGACACAGGTGAGATCGAACGACATGCTGCACATGCCGTGGTATTCGGAACAGGTGGATTTGGTAAGATCTTTTATCTATCTACTTTAGCTATGAATTCAAATGGCTCGGCCAACTGGCGCGCTCATAAGAAGGGTGCTTATTTTGCTAATCCATCATGGACACAGATTCACCCAACTGCTTTACCTCAGTCAGGGGAACATCAATCTAAATTGACCTTAATGTCAGAGTCTTTGCGTAATGATGGTAGAATATGGGTTCCAAAAAATAAAGATGAAAAACGCGCCCCTGGAGATATACCAGATGAAGATAGAGATTATTACCTGGAACGCAGATATCCGGCCTTTGGAAACCTGGTTCCCCGGGATGTGGCATCACGTGCAGCCAAAGAAAGAATGGATGCCGGTTATGGTGTCGGGCCTTTAAAAAATGCTGTTTATCTTGATTTTAAAACGGCAATTGAAAGATTAGGAGAGGATACGATTAAAGAACGGTATGGCAACCTCTTTACCATGTATGAAAAGATCACCGCAATTAATGCTTATAAAGAACCTATGAAAATATCGCCGGCAGCGCATTTTTCAATGGGAGGTCTATGGGTGGATTATGAATTACATACCACTATACCAGGCCTGTTTGCTGTTGGTGAAGCAAATTTTGCCGACCATGGTGCCAATCGCTTAGGAGCAAACTCTCTTTTACAAGCTTCTGTTGATGGTAATTTTATCTTGCCAAATACTATTTCTAATTATTTGGCAGACGACATACGTACCGGTCCGATTTCTACAGATACCGCGGAATTTGAAGAAGCTGAAAAAGCAGTAAAGGATCAGGTTGAAAAATTATTATCCATAAAAGGAACGATGCCTGTAGATCAGATTCATCGCCGTTTAGGTAAAATTATGTTTAAAGAGGTGGCAATGTCCCGGAATGAAAAAGGTATGCTTTGGGCGATTGAAGAGATTAAAAAGTTACGTAAGGAGTTTTGGGAAAATGCTGCGATTCCCGGAGATGAAAAAGGACCAAACTCTGAATTGGAAAAAGCAGGTCGTTTAGCCGACTATTTAGAAATAGCCGAATTGATGACTGTTGATGCCTTAAGCAGGAAAGAAAGCTGTGGAGCCCATTTTCGTGAAGAATATCAAACGAAAGAAGGTGAAGCGCTACGCGATGATAAAAATTATATGTATTCCTCTGCCTGGGAATGGCAAGACGAAAAAGACTGGAAATTACATAAAGAAGCCTTAGAATTTACGGAAGTTACACCAACGGTAAGATCCTATAAATAAAAAGAATTATGAAACTGACACTCAAAATCTGGCGACAGGAAAACGCCAAAACTAAAGGGAAATTAGTCAACTATGAATTAAGTAATTTGAGTCTGGATATGTCCTTTTTAGAAATGTTGGATACGCTCAATGAACAACTAGCAGTAAAAGGAGAGCGTGGAGTAGAATTCGATCATGATTGCCGTGAAGGAATATGTGGACAATGCTCGTTAGTTATTAACGGACAAGCTCATGGTCCGGAAGGACATTATACAACATGTCAAACTCACTTACGATCTTTTAAAGATGGTGATACTCTTGCCATTGAACCTTTTAGGGCAAATTCGTTTCCCGTTATCAGAGATCTGAAAGTTGACCGAAGCTCCATGGATAGAATTATTCAGGCAGGGGGTTATATATCATCTTTTACAGGGATGGCCCCTGAAGCAAATTCAATACCCATTCATCATGAGATAGCCGAAAGTGCTTTTGATAGTGCTGCATGTATCGGATGTGGTGCTTGTGTGGCAACATGTAAGAATTCATCTGCAGCTTTATTTTTATCAGCTAAAGTCGGGCATTTGGCTAAACTTCCACAAGGAAAAGTAGAGCGAATGGAGCGCGTAGTATGGATGGTCAACGCACATGATGAGGAAGGATTTGGTAGTTGTACCCATACAGGAGCCTGTGCTATGGTTTGCCCTCAGGAAGTACAGTTATTGGATATAGCCCGTATGAATTACGAGTATAATAGAGCGACCTGTTTAGTAAAAGAATAAATTGTATATATCCATATCTCAAGCTTTCAGAATGTCTTTGAGGTAATTGGCTATAAATATTTTTATCATCCCAATATTTCAATATTTATATAGGAAGTACAGCTTTTTTTATTTTACAATTTAGTTTGATTATATTTACCATGCTAAAAAAATCAAAATTAAATGTCTGATATCAAAAAGCATACTTTAAATCCGGATAAATGGATAGATCTATATGCTGATTATTTATTTAATTATGCGATAACCAGAATTGACAATCAGGACCTGGCAAAGGATCTTGTTCAGGAAACTTTTTTTTCGGGAATAAAAGGAAAAGATAATTTTAGAGGCCAGGCTTCTGAACGGACCTGGTTAATTTCTATTTTAAAAAGAAAAATTATTGATCATTACAGAAAAATTAATTCTGCTAAAGGTAAAAAAGAAGTTAGAATGAGTTTTTTTACCGATGGAGAAAGGAAAGGAAGCTGGCTAGAAGAATGTGTGCCGCAAACCTGGGGTAATGATGCTGAAAAAGAAATAGAAAACAATGAGCTAAAAGGAGCCCTAGAGCGTTGTATAAACAGTTTACCTGAAAAATATAGAATTGTTTTTTTGTTAAAAACTGTCCAAAATTATGAAACTGATGAAATTTGTAATGAGTTAGATATAAGTTCGTCAAATTTGTGGGTTATTATTCATAGGGCCAGGGTTCAATTAAGAAAATGTTTAGAGGATAATTGGTTTAATAAGTAAAAGGATATGGGTAAAAAATTTATGATTAGCTGTGATGAGGCCACTTCTATCTGTGATAAGAATCAATATGGAGAAGCTTCTTCATGGGATAAAATAAGGTTGAATTTTCATTTATTGTTATGTAAACATTGTAAAGCTTATTCTAATCAAAATCACCTTATAACCAAAATGTTAGGTAAATATTTAAAAGCATGTGACGGATCAAAGCATTTGACCCTGGAAGAAAAAAAGGAGTTGGAAAAAAAATTAAATAAACAATTAGATAAATAAATTCTTCCCAAAATTATTATTTAAGCGGTATTGAGATTTCAATGTCGCTTTTTTTTATCTTTGATAAACAAATGTTGATCCTTTTTGTGCATCAATTGATTTATGGAGCATCTATACAATTTAAAACCATATATATTAATAAGCTACTATATTTTTGTTAGTTTTTTAGTACTTGCCATTATTTTAGACAATAAAAAGCCAGAAAAATCTTTTGCTTATATTTTTCTTATTTTTCTATTCCCCATTGGTGGCGTCTTGATTTATTTTTTATTTGGAGTTCACTACCAGAAAAAAAAGCTTTTTACAAGAAAAAGACGTTTCAATAACATCTACTTACATACACTTAATGAAGAAAATAAAAAGCCGTTTAAACAATTAGAAATTGGATCAAACATTAAACTTCCAACATTATTTTACAATATTGAACAGGTTAATTTTTCTTTAAGAAATTCAATTCAAGTATTAATTAATGGCGAAGACAAATTTCCTGTACTCCTTAAAGAATTGAATAAGGCAATAAAAAGCATTCATATTGAGTATTATATCTTTAATGATGATGAAATTGGCATTAGAATCATTGACCTTTTATGTAAAAAATCATTAGAAGGGATTAAAGTTAAGGTGATCTATGATGATGTAGGAAGTTCAATTAGCAAACGCAGCATACAAAAATTAAAGAAGAATTCCGTTGAAATATTTCCATATATGCCGGTTCTTTTTTCAGGATTGGCACATAAAGCAAATTACAGGAATCATCGAAAAATAGTAATTATTGATGATGAAGTTGGTTTTTTAGGAGGTATTAATATTAGTGATAAATATATCAACCCGAATAAGATCGATCTGTTTTGGCGCGATACTCACATCCTTTTAAAAGGGCAGGCGATTATAGATCTGCAGTATATTTTTATTAGTGATTGGTATTTTGTCAGTGGGGAAAAAATGAAATTAAGTGGAATTCAACACACAGATTCAAAGAAGATAAAAACTCAGATCCCCACAAGTATTTTAGGCAGTGATTACGGCACTAATAATCAAAGTATCATGGAAGCTTTTTTTGGTATGATCACCAATGCCAGAAAAGAAATATTAATTACAACTCCCTATTTTTTACCGAATGAATCAATTTTGAATGCTCTAAAAATAACGGCTAAAAGCGGAATAAAGATTAAGATCATTATCCCCAAAAAACCGGATATTAGAACTGCGTATTATGCATCGCAAACATATTTAAAATCCTTATTGCAAAGTGGGGTTGAGATTTATTATTATACCAAAGGAATGATGCATGCCAAAACAATGATCATTGATAATTATATCAGCACTGTTGGAAGTACGAATATGGACCATAGAAGTTTCAATTTAAATGCAGAGGTAAATGCATTCATCATTGATAATACCATTGCAAATGAGTTAAAAACACAATTTAATAAGGATTTAAAAGATAGTTATAAACTACAAATAGAAGAGTTGAATAATCGAAAGTGGTATATCAAATTCATTAGCTCTATTGCTCGATTAATTGCTCCTGTTTTATAATGATTTACAAATGAATTTTTTACCGGAAAAAATAGATCAATACGCCGCAGATCATTCTCAAAATGAACCTGAGTTGTTAAAGGAACTTTATAAAGAAACCTGGCAAAAAGCTTTGATACCACGTATGATAAGCGGGCATTTTCAAGGAAGATTACTATCAATGATCTCCAATCTGATAAAACCTGAAACCATTTTAGAAATAGGTACATATACAGGTTATTCGGCTTTGTGTTTGGCGGAAGGCATTCAAAATAATGGGATTTTACATACCATCGATCACAATGAAGAATTGGTAGAATTTCAAAAAAAATACTTTGACAGATCCAGCTATAAAAACAACATCAAACAACATTTGGGTAATGCCATGGAAATTATTCAATCTTTGAATGAAAAATTTGATCTGGTTTTTATTGATGCTGATAAAGTGAATTACAGCAATTATTTTTATGCGATCATTGACAAAATGAATAAAGGAGGGGTAATATTATCCGATAACGTCTTATGGAGTGGTAAAGTTACAGAAACTCCGAATCCACAGGATGCAGATACTATGGCGTTAATTGCATATAACAAGCTCTTAAATGAAGACCCTCGTATTGTGAGTGTATTATTACCAATTCGAGATGGGCTGACAATTAGCAGGGTTAAATAAGAATACTTATGAACATTATCTAATGAGACCTGCCAGGTTTTCAAAACCTGGCAGGTCTACTGAGAACTATTTAGTTTATTATATCTTTATTAAAAATTCCTGATATGCCAAAATTTCAACAAACAGTTATTTCTAAATTACCGAATGCAAGCACAAGTATTTTTTCTGTGATGAGTAAGTTGGCATTTGAGCAAAACGCCATTAATCTGTCTCAGGGTTATCCGGATTTCCCTTCCTCTCCAGAATTAATTAATTTGGTGACCAATGCCATGAAAAAAGGATATAATCAATATGCTCCCATGCCGGGAATAATGCAATTACGAGAAGTTATTTCTGAGAAAATAGCAACACTTTACGGTACTACATATGATCCGGAAACTGAAATTACGATCACAGCCGGTGCTACCCAAGCCATTTACACGATCATTTCTGCATTGGTTCAAAAAGATGATGAGGTTATTATTTTTGCCCCTGCATACGATTGTTATGCCCCTACTATAAGATTGAATGGAGGAAAGACAGTAGAGATTGAATTAAGATCTCCGGAGTTTAAAGTGGATTGGCACAAGGTAAAAAACGCAGTATCAGAAAGAACGAAGATGATCATCATTAATACACCACATAATCCTACGGGCACCGTTTTACGAAAAGAAGATATGATCGCATTAAAGAATGTTGTTAAAGATACTGGGATAGTTATTTTGAGCGATGAAGTTTATGAACATATTATTTTTGACGGAGAAAAACACCAAAGTGTCGCAATTTTACCGGAGTTGGCAGAACGAAGCTTTATTGTTGCCTCCTTTGGCAAAACATTTCATAACACCGGCTGGAAAATGGGTTATTGTGCCGGCCCTAAAGAGTTGATGGCAGAATTTAGAAAAACACATCAATTCAATGTTTTTAGTGTAAACCATCCTATTCAAAGAGCATTAGCGGAATACATGAGGACTCCGGAAAAGTATTTATCATTATCAGATTTCTATCAAAAAAAACGCGATTACTTTTTAAATGCCGTAAAGGATTCTAAATTTAGTTTTACTCCTTCAACCGGCACCTATTTTCAATTGCTGGGATACGAAGATATTAGTGATGAAAAAGATACGGAAATTGCAATACGGTTAACCAAAGAGCTCAAAGTAGCTTCTATCCCGGTTTCTGTTTTCTACAATAAACGTTTAGATAATAAAGTATTGCGATTTTGTTTTGCTAAAAGCGAAGAAACCATAAAGAGAGGAGCTGATGTATTAAATCAAATAGGCAGGTAACTCCCTTAGATCATTAAAAAATGTGGTACAACCATTTGCAAGTAGTATATCTTTTTGTCTGGAACCTATTCCAATAAAATTTAAGTTCAGTCTTTGTGCTGTCTTCAGATCCCAAATTCCATCTCCAACGGAATATATTTTATCAAATTCAATGATATCAAAATAAGATCTGGCATTTTCAATAGCCTGTAAAACAAATGTTTCACGATCAAAACTTATTTTTGAAGTTGCGATCAAACGCTCTTTATACCAAATATCACTTTGTTGTAATTTTAATACTGCCGGTTTTGGTAAGGAACCAGTGGCAAAAGCAACGGCAAAATTTTCATCTAATAGTGATCTAACACAATTTTTCGCACCTTTAATTTCAATGGTTGGAGGATATTTGCCCAGTTCGGAAAACAAAATATTTTCGAATTCATTTAATAGACTTTTTGAAAAGGATTGGTTGAAATGACTTTCATAATTAACCTTTAATGTATAACTGTCTGTATGGTATTTATAATTAAAAAAATCAGTATCAACATTATCCATGCCCATTAAATTCAAGCTATCAATAACTACTTTATGGTAAACAGTCACACTATCTGTCAAGGTGCCATCAATATCAAAGATCACTAGTTTTTTTGGCTTTTTCATTAGATCTGCTTTAAAGCAATATTACAAATTTTATTACCTTTAACGAATGGAAAATTCATTAAATATCGCTCTGATACAAACAGATACTATTTGGGAGAATATCGATCAAAATTTGCAACATTTAACCTTAAAGATAGATTCTATTGATAAGAGGGTAGATGTAATCGTTCTTCCTGAGTTATTTTCTACAGGATTTACTATGAAGGCTATAAACGTTGCAGAAACCATGAATGGTAAATCAGTTATATGGATGCAGAAACAGGCAAAGGTAAAACAGTGTTTGCTTATTGGTAGCTTACTGATTAGAAATTCCGATACTTTTTTAAATCGCTTGATAGTTGCTTTTCCAAACGGAGAAATTGAATATTATGATAAGCGACATTTATTTTCTTATGCCGGAGAGGATAAAGTATTTACTGCCGGAAACAAGAGATTGATATTTGAGTATAAAGGGTTTAAAATTCACCCTTTGATCTGTTATGACCTGCGTTTTCCGGTTTGGGCACGAAATACTGAGGAGGTTGATATTTTGATATATGTGGCAAATTGGCCAAATGCCAGAATGTTTGCCTGGGATACCCTATTAAAAGCCCGCGCAATTGAAAATTTATGTTATGTTGTTGGTTTGAATAGAGTGGGAGTTGACAACAATAATTTGGTTTACACAGGGCATTCAGCCATTTATGACCCTATGGGACACACCTTATTGGATTTTGAAGAGGGACAACAAGAGATCAAATTAATTTCCTTACAAAAGGAACATATAATAAAAACAAGAAATAAATTTCGATTTTTAGATGATCAGGATAAATTTGAAATAAAATAAGACCTGCAAGGTTTTCGAAACCTGGCAGGAAATTCTAAACAACTATTGAATCCTTAACAGCTTTTTCCGTTTTTTGAAAGAGTTCAGTAAATGGAAGCGAATCACTTTTAATAGGCTCATGGACTTCGAAAGTGAGCTTTAAGCCAATTCCTAACGGGAAAGAACCATTGTGCACTAATTTCCAGGAATTATTTATGGATATTGGTACCACATAAGATGATGGAGTTTTTTTAACCATCATCTTTAATCCGTTTTCTGAAAAGCGTTTAGGCACACCATTTCTACTACGGGTTCCTTCCGGAAAAATTACAGCCGAACGATTATTTTTTTCAATATACTCACCGAATTTCATCAATGCTGTTAATGATTGTCTTGCATCTTTTCTGTCAATTAAAACGGAGCCTCCGTGTCGCAAATTATAGGAAACACTCGGTATTCCTTTACCAAGTTCAATTTTTGAAACAAATTTTGGATGAAATTTTCGCATATACCAAAAAATAGGAGGGATATCATAAGTACTTTGATGATTGGTTACGATTATTAGAGGAACATTTTCAGGAATATTTTGCTTGTTCGTGAATTTTACTCTTGATCCTAAAAAAAAGAGTGTTGCAGTCAAACATAGATTCATATAATCAACGGAGATCTTATGAGCCTTATAACCTCCAATATTAAATGCTAACCATTGTATGGGATGAAAAATAAGTAAGGTCAAACCAAAGAAAAAGTAGTGTAAAATACTTAGTGGATAGGATAGAATTTTTTTAAAGAAACTCATTTTTTAAAGATTATTAAAGAATAAAACATGAGATTCCCGTTTTCACGGGAATGACAGAGTAATATTTGAGCTTTGAACTAAGAAATTACTAAAACCATTGATCCCAAGGAATTTTACTTAAAACGAACAACAAGGCAATTCCATAATAAAGGGCTATTGTTTTAAACTTAGCCTTGTCCGTTGTTTTGTTTTTATGTTTTGAAAACCCTACAGTTATTAAAGCAACCGCCAGGATCATCATCAAAGGATGTTCTACCACAAAAAGACGTACAACTGCATCTTTCATTGAATCACCCATACCGTTTTCTAATAAAGAAGAAAAATAATCTGACATAAAATAAGCGATCAACCCAATAATTAATTGAATATGTACAACAATTAAAGTAAAGAGTGAAATACGCAGATCCTTATCGGTAAATTCTTTTTTCGAGGATAAACCTTTTACAGCATTAAAAACTGCAAATACAATGATAATAAGCGTAATATATGCCCATCCTGAGTGTACCATTTTTATCATGATAATGTTTTTTTAGTTAAGCAAATGTAATCATTTATTGGAATAAAAAAACCCCACTTTAAATTTTTAAAGCGGGATTTAAAATTTTAATTAGTCAGAATTTACCAACTAAATCTTAAAGAAAAATTCCATGTTCTACCCCAGCCAAAATAAACCCGGTTACTTGTATTTATACCTTCCCAAGTTTCTGGATTTCCACGATCACCAACAGCATAATTTGTGTCAGATTCTGAAATATAAGTTGTATCAAAAAGGTTATTCACGTTAACGTTAAAACCAAGAGTATTACTTTTTTTCATTCTCCATGTATAGCCCAACCTGGCATCAAATAAATTAAAAGAGGGCAATTCTAATGTTTTACTACCCACATCTTGAAAATCTTCCGGGTTGATATCAGCATATAAGTTATTGGCAAGTCTCCAATTTAATCCTGCACTAAAATTTTTCAAGAAATCATAACTTGCACCTAATGCAGCTGTAAATTGAGCAGCATCTCCAACTTTTACACCATCAAGATGTAATGTAGAAGTACCTATATAGTTTTGAGAATCATCATAAACATCTGCTTCAACATCATCTTTATATTCCCAGTTACCTACAGATACCATACCATTTATTCTTAAATTATCTGTTGCTCTCCACAAGAAATCGATCTCTAAACCACTATGGATTTCTTTTACACCTTTATAGTTTGCGATTCCATCTACTTCTTCCTCTCCAATGGTAAAAGTTACTCCTCTACTGATGAATCTATCTGACCAGGAGGTTCTATAAATATTTGCATTAGCACTAAAACTTGCGCTTCTATAACCATAACCAGCTTCTATACCAAATATTTTTTCATTGGTTAGATCAGGATTTACGGTATTACCAAAATTTAAGAACACAGCATCAAATAATGGCTGTTTAGAATAATAACCGGTATTAAAGAAAACATTGTGATTCTCATTGATATTCCAGTTCAGGCCACCTTTAATATTACCACCTGTTTGACTTACCTTTTCAGATTCTTGATCTGGAGGTGATTCATTAAAATACTCTACTCTTTGAAATGATTGATTTGATAATGATGATTGAATAAATGCAGAAATATTATCATTTGAATACTCCAGTTGACCAAAAATTCCAGCCCACTTAACGATACCATCATTATAATAATCTATTTTTTCCATGTCTGTGATATCTTGCCATGGATTCCAGCTTGGACTTGCATCTTCGTATTGACTAGGTTCAACCACATTATTAGGATTATTTATATCATCATAATCAATATAATTATCAGCACCAAGATCATCATTTACAACTCTAAAATGGTAACCGGTATAAGTTCGCAGGTCTGTTCCTACATCATAATTCCAATTATCATTAATGATATGATTAAAATTAATTACAGCACCGTACCAGTTATGAGAGTTCATCGAGGCTCTTCTTGAGATACCATTATCAGAACCATATTTACCCTCTCCACCTTGATCTGTTGGGTGGCCATCGTTTCCGGTATTTGAAAAAGCTCCGTTAAATGGTGTTCTGCTAATAGGTTGATTATAATCCGGGTTTGCAAAATCTGGTACAGGTTGACCTGAATTCCATGCAACGATATCATCTAAACGATTTAAACCATCATCTGTTCTTGGTAAAGCATATTGGCGAGTACCATTGATTCTACCTATTTCACCGGTTCCACCTCCACGACCCCAGGAAGCATAAAATACGGAAGATAAAGTGGATCTTTCATTAAATGTCCAATCCCAATTCAAAGACATGATGGGTTTATGATAGAAATTTCTTCTAAAACTCCATTCTTTTCCGTTTAAATATCCCCATTCAGGGTTGTATTTTATATTTGGATCAGAATTATCGCTATATCTTTGATAATTATAAATTTCAACTGCTCTTGAACGTTGGTGATGCCATTGTGGGGCACCGGTAAACGTAAACATCAAATCGTGCTTATCATTTATTTTATAACCTAATCCAATAAAATAGTTCCATCCATCTCCTTTAGTTCCATCAACGTAACCATCTCCCGAAAAGTGACTTAATAATACAGAAGCAGAAAAACCGTTTTCTAATAATCCGGTAGAATAACTTGCAGATTCTTTGTTATAACCATCATTTCCAAATGTAAACGCAACATTTCCTCCTTCTCTGGCAGTTGATGTTCTGGTTAAAACATTGATTGTACCACCAACTGAAGAAATAGCAAGTTTTGAGGAACCTAAACCACGTTGTACCTGCATAGCAGAAGTAACATCGGTCAATCCTGCCCAGTTGGACCAGTAAACCCAGCCATTTTCCATGTCGTTCACAGGCATACCATTGATCATTACTGCCGTATTTCTTTGGTCAAAACCACGAATGTTAATACGTGAATCTCCAAACCCACCTCCTTGTTTGGTTGCATAAACTGAAGGAGTCATGTTTAAGACCTCCACCAGTTCCTGTGTTCCTATATTTTCTTGGATGTCAATAGCTCTAATAGTAGAAACAGCTACAGGAGTTTGTCTATCCTTTGCAAAATCCACCACTCCGGTTACAACAACTTCATCTAAGACGTTAGCATCTGAAGCTAAAGTAACTTCTCCAATGCTCAAATCTTCTCCACTAACCGCGGTAAAAGCATATTCTGTTGTTACCATTCCGAGAAAAGAAATTTCAAGAACACCACTACCTTCATTAACTTGAAGGGTGAAATTTCCGTCAAAATCTGTTGTTGTACCGTTTGTTGTCCCTTTTTCAAGAACACTAGCCCCTGGAAGAGGCCCGGTTTCATCTAAAATTTTTCCTTCTATTTTTACCTGAGCAAAAATAGCTGTAGTTGCCATAAAGAAAACGACAACTAACACGTTTTTAAAATGTTTCATTTATAATAATTTTGAGTTGATATTAGGGCAAATCTAAAAAAAAAAACCATTATATCCTTTAAATTAACGTTAAGTTGTTAAGATAATTTTAAGAAATATTAACAAGAGCTTAACGTTTTGTTCAATTTTTAACAGTACAAATTTGTGAAACTGACGTTATATGAAAAAGGGCATAAAAATTAAAAGTTGAATTTTTTGCCAAAAATCTTTCACAAAATATGATCAAATTGCTTTAAGATTAATTATTATTTTAGAAACTTATTTGCCAATTCTTTTCCTAATTCCACACCAAATTGATCGAAACTGAAGATATTCCAAATCACGCCTTGAACAAAAGTTTTGTGTTCATATAAGGCAATTAATGAACCCAGATTCTTTGGATCCAGTTTTTTAATTAATATAGCATTAGAAGGTCGATTTCCTTCAAAGACCTTAAAAGGCAATAATTCATTGATCTTATTGGTATCTCCTTTGAATTTCATATCCAAATGAACTTCTTCTTCTGTTTTACCTGCGTATAAGGCCTCTGCCTGCGCATAAAAATTTGCCATCAGTTTTTGGTGATGGTCTTTATTGCCATATAAGGATTCCTCAAAACCAATAAAATCAACAGGTATCAGTTTAGTACCCTGGTGCACCAACTGCATAAATGCGTGCTGGGCATTGGTTCCAGTATTTCCCCAAATAATATTGCCTGTTTGATAGGTGACTATTTCACCATTTCGATCTACAGACTTTCCATTGCTTTCCATAGATAATTGTTGCAGGAACGGAGCTATTTTTTCTAAATATTGGGTGTACGGAATTACAACCTCAGATTCTGTATCAAAGAAATTATTGTACCAGATACTGATTAAAGCAAGTATAACCGGCATATTTTTATCAAAGGATGAATTTTTGAAATGTTCATCCATTTGAAAGGCGCCCTGAAGAAACGAATTGAAATGCTCATATCCTATAGCCAGGCTAATAGACAAGCCCACAGCACTCCATAAAGAGTATCTACCGCCAACCCAATTCCACATGGTAAAGATATTTTCTTCGGCAATGCCAAATGCCTTTACTTTTTCAAGATTTGTTGAAACGGCAACAAAATTAAATTTAATATCCTTTTCGGATGCATTTTGAAGAAACCACTTTTTAATGGTTTCGGCATTGGTCAGTGTTTCTTGTGTGGTAAATGTTTTTGAAACAATTACAAAGAGAGTCGTTTCGGGGTCCAATCCTTTTAATATTTCCGTTACATGATCACCATCAATATTGGAAACAAAATGTGTATTTAAATGATTTTTATAGAACTGCAATGATTCAACAACCATTCTTGGTCCAAGATCAGAGCCTCCGATACCAATATTTACAATATCGGTAATAGCCTTGCCGGTATATCCCTTAAAATTACCGGAAACTACATGACTGGTAAAAGCTTTAATTTTATCCAGAGTTTGTTTTACTTCCGGCATAATATCCATACCATCTACTTTCACTTCATTGTTATTTTGATTGCGCAAGGCCGTATGTAAAACTGCTCTGTTTTCGGTTACATTTATTTTATTACCATTAAAATATTTTATGATAGCATCCTGTAATTGTGTTTCATCGGCCAGTTCAAATAAATATTGTAAGGTTTCTTCGTTTATTCTGTTTTTAGAGTAATCAAGAGAAATATCTTCAAAACACAAGGTTAATTTTTCCTTGCGGGAATTATCTTTTTGAAAAAGAGACTTCATTTGCACATTTTGCATTTGATCAAAATGGGATTGTAGCTTTTTCCAGGAAGTTGTATTAGTTGGATTGATGTTTATTAAGGCCATAAAATATATTTAAAGTTTGTATAAGCCGAGGCGACAAATTTAAAGATTAATTTATCAATTGAAACAAACTAATGAATCGATTTCAAGATAAAAATTTAGGAATATTGATTCATGACGTCTTCACGAGGAACGAATTCGAATCCGTCAGGATTCGAATGGGTGACGTGGTGATCTCAAAAACCGTAAAATTTAATGGGATCGCCGCTTTACATTTCATTTCGCCCTGCCTATCCGCAGGTAAACTCGCGAAGACCGTTTCAAGCTTCATTACCTTCCGCTTGGGAAGATGACCTTTATTACAAAAGAGTTTCGTTTTCACGAGGAGCGATCCCGATTGCTATCGAGAGAGCGACGTAGTGATCTCAAGTGTATTGTTTAGCACTTGGGAGATCACCGCGCTTCTTTACATTCTGTTTGTGAAGACGGCCGTTTCAAAAGGGAAAGTTTTTATTTTTCAGCAATAACAGATTCTAAAATTTGTGAAGGAATACTGTCGATTTGCTTTTTTAAAGGCTCTATAAAAATATAATAATCTTCTTTTAAGCTTTCTTTGATCGGTGCTGCTGAAGGTAATTTTTGTCTAAAGGGATCCACCTGTTTTCCGTTTTTCCAAAAGCGATAGCATACATGTGGCCCTGCCGTATTTCCTGTCATTCCAACATACCCAATAACGTCACCTTGCTTCACATAATCACCTTTTTTCACAGCTCGTTTTTTCATGTGTAAATATTGAGTAGAATACGTCGAATTATGTTTGATTTTTACATAATTTCCGTTACCTCCTTTATAACGTGATTCAATAACCGTTCCGTTGGCAGTGCTTACAATTGGAGTTCCAATGTTTGCTGCAAAATCGGTTCCTCTATGAGCCCTTACTCTATTTCCATAATATTTTATCCTCCTGTTTAAATTGTATCTTGAAGACACCCTGCTAAATTGGATAGGTGCTTTTAAAAATTTTCTGCGTAGGGTTTTAGCATTTTCATCATAGTAATCATTGGTATTTTTAACCGAATCGGTTACAAAATTAAAAGCATAAAGAGGATTGTTCTTATGCTCAAAATAAGCAGCGGTAATATTACCAATACCAACAGAAATTGTGTCGTCTATAAATTTCTTTTCATAGATCAATTTAAAATTATCTCCTTTTTGCAAATGATGAAAATCGATTGTCCAGGCATAGATATCAGCCATCTCGAGAGCGAGAATATAATCCAGATCCTGACTTTCAATAGCATCTGATAAAGAGGATTCAATAATTCCCGAAGCGGTTTTAATAACTGTTTTTACTTTCTTTCTTCCAAATTTTGTTTGAATGGAATCTGTAAAATCAACAATTAGATATTCAACTTTATTCGGCTGGTAAATAAATACCTGAGCTTGTTCGGTAGTATCATTTTTAGCAAGGATCGTATAAGGTTTCCCGGCTCTTAATTTTCTAATATCGAAAGTGTCTTTTGCAGCAGCGGCAATTTTATAGATGGCCGGATAGTCAATATGGTGACGATCTAATATCTCACCAAAACTCTCGCCGCTTTTAATGGTGTCTTTAATTACCTTATAATTATTTAATATATAACCAAACTCTTCAATAATTTTTGGTTTTTCCTCTTCAATTATTTGGATTTCAGCAATTTCATTAGCTTCTTTTTTACAAGATTGAAGAATTAAAAAACCAATAACAATTATAAATACTTTTTTCACGAATCTATTTTTTCTTTAAGAATTGCAAATTTATTGATTTTAGAAAACAAAGTTGCTTATAAATTAGTTAAATATTATTGGAAAAGGATTTGCTAATCCTTTGTATTCAATTAATTCGGCTTTTAGTGAACCAACAATGATTCCGGCTTTTATTTTTATAGGAATTTTATTCTTATCGTCGGTGATCCAAATGGTAACATTTTCTTTATCATTAAACACCCTACCGGCTTGAACCAATGGTTTTAAAACTATTGTTCTTACCTTTCCAAATTTCGTATGGATAGTTGATCTTTCTTTGATCCTGAGTTTTATTCTGTTCATTTGTTCATCAAAGAACATATTAACATTAATAGTGTCATTTTCCTTTAAATGTTCAAAATCGATACTTCTTAAATAGTAAAGAGATGATAGCATATCCTGAACATCATTTTGAATAAAAAACGATTTTTCAGTTTGATGTTTATGATTAATCACTTTGGCATAATGCGTTTTAAAATCAAAATAGATCTCTTTATTTTTTTTATAACCTCCTTCATTGACTTTACGAATAAAATGATAGGGTTTTAATGTTTGTTGGTTAAAATAGGTTTGATAATTGTCGTTTACCGGAAAAAAGAAATTGGTCATGCCGGTGGTCCAGCCTTTACCGTTTACATGGTATAATGAGTCTTGATCTTTAATGTAGGTATTGATTTCTAAAGATGCAAATCCGGCATTTAATAAACCATAATTGATCTTATATTTTAATAATTCTCCCGCTTTAAATGGAGGTGCAATGTTTTGAGAAAAGGAAAAAACAGAAGTAAAATATAACAGTAAAAGTACCCTTTTCATTTTAAAATAATTCAATGTGATTTTGATGAACGAGGCAAATATAAATAAACCGTATTAAATACTTATTACAGTTTATTTATATAATAATTCAATGTTATCATTTAATATAATTTGTAATTCCTTCGTTTAACCAAGCCAAATAATCATCGGCATCGGGATTATAGGCCGTATGTTCATTTAAATTATTTCCGTCGTGATCTAATAATACATAATAAGGTTGTGCATTGGCCTTGTATTTTTTTATCTGGAATTCACTCCATTTCTTACCGATGGTTGTTACTTTTTTACCGTTTATGTCAGAAGTGTATTGTTCGTTTTCGGGTAATTGCCGTTTATCATCAACATATAATGAAATTAGCACCACTTTATTTTTTAGTACCTGTAACACTCTTGGATCTGACCACACCCTTTCTTCCATCTTACGGCAATTCACACAGGCATGGCCTGTAAAATCTAACATTACTGGTTTGTTCACTTTCTTTGCGTAGGCCATACCTTGATCATAATCATAAAAAGAGATGATGTCATGCGGACCTAAATGTGCCCCTTTGGGGATCTCATTATAAGAAGCATTTTCGCCACCACCAAGTTTTGTATAGCCCACACCATAGCTCGATTCACTGTAGTGCATTGGTGGAGGGAAACCACTGATCAATTTTAGCGGTGCACCCCAAAGGCCGGGAATCATATAAATGGTAAAAGCAACAACGATCAAACCTAAACTTAACCTCCCTACCGAAACATGATCCAGATCTGAATCGTGTGGTAATTTGATCTTTCCGAATAAGTATAATGCCAGGGCTCCAAATATGGTGATCCAAATAGCAATAAACACTTCTCTTTCCAGCCAGTGACCTTGTAAAACAAGATCGGCATTGGATAAGAACTTGAACGCCAAAGCCAATTCTAAAAATCCCAAAAATACTTTAACCGTATTCAACCATCCTCCGGATCTTGGCAGAGAATTCAACCAGCCCGGGAAGGCAGCAAATAAAGCAAAAGGTAAAGCTATTGCCAAAGAAAATCCGAACATACTAATAATTGGAGCTACACCTCCTTGAGCTGCTGCCGCAACTAAGGCTGTACCGACAATTGGTCCGGTGCAGGAAAAAGAAACGATCGCCAGAGCAAGAGCCATAAAAAAGATGCCTATCATTCCACCTCTATCGGCTTGTGCATCTACTTTAGTACCCCATGAACTAGGTAAAGTAATTTCAAAAGCTCCCAAAAAGGATACCGCAAATAAGATCAATAGGGCAAAGAATATGATATTGAACCAAACACTGGTAGATAATGCATTAAGAGAATCTGCACCAAAAACTTTGGTTACAACAACACCTAATAAAACGTATAATATAATAATGGATAATCCATAAATAACTGCATTACGAATGCCTATGGCCTTTGTTTTACTCTGTTTGGTAAAGAAGCTCACGGTCATTGGTATCATCGGGAAAACACAAGGTGTTAGCAACGCTGCAAATCCGGCAAAGAAACTTAGAATAAAGAGAGTCCATAGACTTTTTTTGTTTGTTTCCTTTTTGTTGAATGTTGGTTGTTGGTTACCAGCTTTTGATTTTTCTTCATTAGCCGGAGCTGCATTTGTATTTTGAAGAAAACTTTTATCCCCTCCCTCAGCACTTTCAACTTTTAACTTTTCACCTGCCACGTCGATAGGCGGGCTTTTAACTTTCCCTTGTACTTCAAAAGAGATATCAACTTCGGTTGGTGGCAAGCAATTGGTATCATCACAAACCATAAATTCTAAGGTTTCATTGATGATAATTTTGTTTTCTGTCAGAATCTGAATACGTTGTTTAAAAACAGCTTGATCTTCAAAGTATTTGATGTCCATTTCAAAAACATTATCATATTCTTCATGCCCTTTTTCTTCCGTAGTTTTTCCAACTAATTGAAATTCATTTTCTATGCTTTTAAAACTAAAAGATGTTGGAATAGGACCGCCATCGGGTACATTTTGAGAATACAAATGCCAACCTTCATCAATTGTTGCTATTACAATAAGACCAAATTCTGATTCGGAAACCTTTTCAACAGATGTTTTCCATTTCACCGGGTTGTGAATTTGTGCATTGGTAAATCCTGTAATTAACAGAAATATTGCTAAAATATGTTTCATGCGTTTATATTTATTATTTTTCTATGGTCACATAGAACTCGAAATAATCATTTTCTTCTTTAAGATCCAGATAGTTATCGAGATTATCATGCTCGTTACTTCTTAATTTATTGTACTATCTTAACGATCAATATATCTTTTGTATTATTCGTAATCTTATATCGTTCATCCATTCTTTTACAGATCAGCCAAACAATATCATTACCCGAGCAAAGTAACCAAATATTTTCCTTTTGTAAAAGGGAGAATTTTTCATCTTTAAAATATTTACTTAATTTTTTTTTGCCCTGCATTCCAATTGGATAAAAATAGTCGCCTTTTTCCCATTTTCTTACATGTAACGGAAAGTTTAACAGGTTCTTATCTATAAGAATGGATTGCTTATTATTTTTTGAATAGGATTCATTTTCAATTTGTTGAACAGGAATATTTTTTAATAGGAGTGAAAAATCATGAAGAGTTACTTTTTCGTCCGACTCCTTAATTTCAAAGTGGTCAGACCTTTTGGGAATTGTTTGAATTTCACTCAATAATAAAAAATCTCTGTCTTTGACCAAACGATGTGTTTTTGAAAAAACTTGTTTTCCGCTTTGGGCATCGAGCAAAGACAGAACATCATCCCATTCGGTAAATCCATACGATCTGAATAAATGAAACAAATAGGCTTTAGGATCATTTAACGATTTAAGTTTGATAATATCGAATTTTAAAACAAAGTTCTTTTGATTTGATCCATCAACTTGAATATCATGAAGGATCTTATCAATTCGATCTTTTACTATTTGTTTGCTTCCTTTTAAATTTTCCTGGGTCTTTGAGAAAGATTCCATAAAGCCCGGATTGATCTCTTTAAAAATTGGAATGATATCATGTCGAATTTTATTTCTTAAATATTTAGTATCAATATTGCTTTCATCTTCTCTCCAGGAGAGTTTATTCACTTTAGCATATATTTCAATTTCTTTTCTGGTAAATGGCAAAAGTGGCCGGATAATATTATTATTTATTTCAGGCATACCGGTTAAACCATTCAGACCCGTACCACGTGATAAATTGATCAAAAATGTTTCTAAATTATCGTCGGCATGATGTGCTGTGAGCACATAATCAAGTTTTTGTTTTTGAATGATCTCCTCAAACCATTTGTATCTGAGTTCACGGGCAGCCATTTGTATGGAGAGATCATTTTTCTTTGCATGATCATTTGTATCAAAGTGATTAATATAATATGGTTTTTTGAGAGTAAGAGCCAGCTTCTTTACAAGGTCTTCATCCAGATCAGAGTCCCTTCCACGTAAGTGAAAATTACAATGTGCCAAAGAAATTTGAAAATCAAGTTGATTCAATAATTGTGTTAAAACAATACTATCAACACCACCGGAAACTGCAATTAACAATTTTTTCCCTTTTAAAAAAGGAAAATTTTCTTGTAAGTGTTTTTTAAAATCAAGTAGCAAACGACTTATGTTTTTGGAGCTTAATTATTGCAAAGGTAATTTTTTAAGCATATACTTAAATATAAAATGCCCTTAATAAAATAAATATTATCAAGGGCATTTTTTACTGAATGATAAATTAGTTTTTCACCAATAGATTCTTTCTGATCTTTAATTCGGAAAGGACTGTCAATGCTTCTTCAACATAAATATCTTTGCTCAGATTTTTATGCCAAATTTCACGTTTTTTAGCAAGAACAGAATCTTTTTCCATCATTGGAATTTCATATTCAGGAGAATTAAAAATCAAATTACTCTCATATTTTGAGATAGGATCAAATTCTCTCCTTTCTTCTTCTCTTTTTTCCAGAGCAATTTTATAATCTTTATAATTTAAACTTATTTCAGAATTATCTCTACCTCTTTTCAACCATAAAGCTTCTGAATCAATTAATACAAAATTGGGATTTAAACTAATTCGCTTTTTACTTTCATTGATCACTGAATGAACATTTTCATACATATCCACAGGAGAATAATCTGCTGGTTCGATCTTATCCCATACCAGTGGATTTTTTTCATCACGCTCTCCAATCTCCAGATAGGTATATCTGTCAGGCATAGCGATATCACTTTCAACACCTTTTAGTTGTGTTGATCCACCATTTACACGATAAAACTTTTGAATTGTCATTTTTAAAGCACCCAGATCTGAAGAGTATTTAAAATAATTATTCAAAGGAAGTACATTTTGAACGGTTCCTTTACCAAACGATTGCTTACTACCAATGATCACTGCTCTGTTATAATCCTGCATAGCTGCAGCAAATATTTCAGAAGCAGAAGCAGATAATTCATTTATCAGGATCACAAGGGGTCCATCCCATTGAATCTGATTGTCCTTATCTGATCTTACGTTTGGTTTTTCACCTCTGTATTTAACTTGTACAACAGGACCTTCTTTGATAAAAAGACCTGCAATTTCTATAGCTGTTTTTAATGAACCACCTCCATTATTTCTTAGATCAATTAAAAGGCCTTCGATGTTTTCTTCTTTTAAACGCTTAATTTCCTGCTCCATATCTGTAGCAGAATTACGGAAATTCCTTTCGTTAAAATCAATATAGAATTTAGGTAAATTAATTATTCCAAAAGTTCGATCATCTACCTTTACTACACTTGACTTGGCAAAAGTTTCTTCCAGTTCAACGATATCTCTTATGATGGAAATAACAGTTATAGAACCATCAATTTTTTTAATGGTTAACTTAACTTCTGTACCTTTTTTACCTTTAATGAACTCAATAGCATCATCAAGGCGCATACCAACGATATCAACAGGTTCGCCATCTCCTTGAGCTACTTTTAAAATCAGGTCACCAACCTCTAACTCTCCTGCTCTCCAGGCCGGCCCGCCAGAAATTAGTTCAGCAACTCTTGTATAATCATCTTTTTTTTGCAATCTAGCTCCAATACCTTCTAATTTTCCGGCCATACTGATATCAAAACGTTTTTTATCTTTCGGCGCAAAATAATTCGTGTGAGGATCAAATTGAATGGTTAATGTATTTATAAAAACGGAGAACCAATCAGTTTCGTCCAGCTCACTCATTAAATTATACAGATCATCTAAACTTTTTTCTGTTGATTCACGAGAATCTTTTTCTAGTTCAGCAAATGTTTTTTTGGTATTAGATTTTTTGTCATTGGTAGACTCCTTTTCTTGAACTACTTCAACAACTTCTCCTTTGACCATTTTACGCTCTCTGGATTTTTCAGCTGTATTTTCGTTGGAAAAGGATTCTTGTAATTCAATTTTTTCATGTAAGCGAGTAAGTGTACTTACTTTTAATTGAAACTGCCAGTTCTTTATCAATTCGGCCTGAGTTTTCGAAAAGGATTTAGTATCATAATCCATACTGAAAGTTCCTTTTTTTTCAAAATCAAAAGGAGTTTTTAAGATCTCTTTATAATAACTTTTTGACTCGAGCACCCTCTGATTGAAACGTTCAAATACTTGATTATAGAAAGTTAGGTCTTCACTTTTTATTTGATCATCTATTAATTTTCTATAAATCGAAAATTCTTCAATATCACTTTGTAAAAAGAATCTTTTATAAGGATCTAAGGCATCGATAAAATCATCAAATACTTGCTCGGAAAAGGCATCATCGATCTGATGAGGTTCATAATGGCCTTGTTTTAATGCATATCTGATAAGCCCGATTAAAATTTTATCTTTTTCAGGATCCGGTTTATTTGCTATTTGGAAGCTAAATAGTAAACCGGCGATAATTATTATGGGTAGAATTATTTTATATTTTTTTTTCATAAAGAGGGATATTTTTTTCATTAATTTTTCTTCGGTCATATATTCAAAACAGCGACAATATAATAAAAACTGTAGATTTTAGTACGATGTTATTCAATTTTTCTTACAAAGGAATTCGGTTAAAGAGAAAACAAGTAAGCAATAATATACAATAATTAAATAAATTCATCACAATAAAATGTTAAACATAAATTCATATGGTTAAAGATAAAAAGGTTTAAATTTGTTGTATAATAATTTTACAATGCAAAAAAAACCATTAATTTTAGTTACCAATGACGATGGGATTTCAGCTCCTGGTGTTAGAACATTAATTTCTGCAATGAACGAAATTGGTGACGTTGTTGTTGTTGCACCCGATAGTCCACAAAGTGGAATGGGTCATGCTATAACTTTAGATTCAACTATTTATTGTGATGCTGTCACTATTGATGAAGGATTGCAATTGGAATACAGATGTTCAGGTACTCCAGCTGATTGCGTGAAAATGGCGATCAGTGAAATTTTAAATAAAAAACCAGATCTATGTGTTTCAGGAATTAATCACGGAGCGAATTCATCTATAAATGTTATCTATTCGGGAACAATGAGTGCTGCAATTGAGGCTGGTATTGAAGGTATTCCTGCTATAGGTTTTTCTTTACTGGATTATTCATGGAATGCAAATTTTGAAGGATTAAAAAAACACATTAAAACTTTAGCATTGGAAGTATTGCAAAATGGCTTACCGGACGGCGTAGTGTTAAATGTAAATTTTCCAAAATTAAAAGAGAAGGAATTCAAAGGAATTAAGATCTGTCGTCAAGCCCGTGCAAACTGGGTAGAAGAGTTTGATAAAAGAATAAACCCTCAAGGGAAAGAGTATTATTGGCTCACGGGAAAGTTTGTCAATATGGATCATGGTGAAGACACTGATGTTTGGGCCTTGGAAAATGAATATATTTCGGTTGTTCCGGTATCTCTTGACCTAACAGCACATCATTTTATTCAAAATTTAAATTCTTGGGATCTATGATGGTAAAAGAAATATTCATAGGATTTATTATTGCAATAATTGCTACCGTTTTTGGTTTTTATTTGTATTTAGAATTTGTTTCACCATATAGCTTTGAAGAAACGTTAAAAATTTTAGATGAGGGAGGTTTGTATGGTAAGATTTTGGGTTTGGCAGCATTACCCAATTTGTTTGTTTTTTTTATTTTTTTAAAAAAGAAACAAGACTATAGGGCTCGTGGTGTTTTATTAGCCAGTTTTTTCATCGCATTTTTAATTTTAGTCAGTCAATTCATATAAATGAAGTATTATATTATAGCAGGAGAGGCTTCGGGTGATCTCCATGCTTCCAATTTAATGAAAGCTATTGTTCAGGAAGATGAACATGCTGAATTTAGATTTTGGGGAGGTGATCTGATGCAGAATATAAGCGACACCTTGGTAAAACATTACAAGGAATTATCTTTTATGGGTTTTACGGAGGTTATCATGAACCTAAGAACTATTTTAAACAATATTAAATTTTGTAAACAAGATATATTACAATACCAACCCGATGTTTTGATCTTGGTTGATTATCCGGGATTTAATATGCGAATTGCTGAATTTGCCAAACAGAAGAACATTTCTGTTCATTACTATATTTCACCACAGATTTGGGCATGGAAAGAAAATCGTATAAAAAAGATAAAACGAGATGTTGATCAAATGTATGTGATCTTACCTTTTGAAAAAGATTTTTATGAGAAAAAACATAATTTCCCGGTTCATTTTGTAGGTCACCCTTTATTGGATGCTATTGCGGATAGAAAAAAGGTGAATGTAGAAAAATTTTGTAGCGAAAATAATTTAAATGAAAAACCAATTATTGCTCTTCTGCCAGGAAGTCGAAAACAAGAGATCACAAAGATGCTAAGTATTATGCTTAAAATGGTTGATAAATTTCCTGATTATCAATTTGTTATTGCAGGTGCTCCGAGTCAGGATCTAAAATTTTACCGGCAATTTATTCTTTATGATAATGTAGCCATCATTGAAAACAGAACCTATGATCTTTTATCGGTATCTAATGCCGCATTGGTAACATCAGGTACTGCAACACTGGAAACAGCTTTGTTTAAGGTGCCCGAGGTGGTTTGTTATAAAGGGAGTTCTATTTCTTATCAAATCGGGAAAAGATTGGTTAAAAACATCAAATATATATCCTTGGTCAATTTGATCTTAGATAGGGAAGTTGTAACAGAATTAATACAAGATGATTTTAATGAAAAGAACTTAGAAAATGAGTTATTTAAGATCTTAGATCATAAAAATAGAGATAAGATGTTTGATGATTATTATGAATTGGAACAAAAACTCGGAGGAACCGGAGCTAGTGATAATACAGCTAAATTGATCATAAAATACTCTTAGGAGTATAAAAGATTGAGTATTTACAATGTAGAAAGAGACCCGGCAGATTTTCAAAATCTGCCGGGTCTCTTTCTAAAAATTAATAAGCTGCAAACAACAGCTAATGAATTTTATTCACACAAACCCTCCAATGTGTCTTCAATATCCCCTGGGGAACTCATAATTTTCATAAAAGTACCCATAGTTAATTCCGGCCAGTGTAAAGCTAAACGATAACGACCATGTAACATAGTTGCGGTATTACCTTGTAAAATAATTTCATAAGGCATTGCGGCAATATGATCATCACCGATAATAGGTATGAAATGCCCTTCACCGGTTTCTTTATCCATCAAAGCAACTCCGAAAACAACAACTTTTTCCGAAGTAAATTTTAGTTTATAAACCAATTTGGTATTCCCTTTTTTAGCAGCAAGATTTTTTTCGATGGTTTTTACTCCTTCTTCAAAAGAACTGAATTCTTTTAATTCCACAGGATCTGTAAAATATGGCATCATCATTTTATAATGATATTTTCTCAGTTTTTCAACAGATAATGCTCCTCCAAATCCTTTGTTGATCTCTCCAAGAGGAGATAATGCTGCGGTAACATCTTTTATAACTTTTTGTAAAGCAGTTTCATACTTAGGATAATCATTCATTAAATAGGCATTAAAGAGATATTCCGGATTTAAGTAACTGATAGTGGTTTGAGTACCGTTTGTTTTTAGTCCTACTTTTAAAGCAGCTGCAAGCGCTCCACGATCCTTAACTTTTAAAACTGTGGTTTGAAGATCTTTTCGGGAAAAAACAATAACCAAAAAATCCTTATTGTTTAGTGCATTGTACTTACCAATAATTTCAAATCCTTTTTCCTGCAAGGCAATTTTAACCTGATCGGCGGCTTGCTCTATATTATTGTTAGAATCTCCAACTTTAATATAAGGGGAAAGATCTTGTGCTTTCACAATATTTGATCCAGTAAACAGAATGAAAATAACAATAAAAGCGATTAATTTTTTCATAATTCTATGTATTTAAATTTGCACAAAATTACAAGTTAAATTATATTTAAAAACTAACTTTTATCATGTTAGTGAGACTCTAATTTTAAGTATTTAAAATTAGTTAGTCGAACCCGCCTTGCCGACGTGGCAGGCTAATCCCGCTTTTTCAGCGAGATCTCATTCTAAGACGGCATTTCAAGTTTTCATTAATTTTAAGTATTTAAAATTAGTGTATCGTCCCGATCCCGATAACCATCGGGATTATCGGGATAATCCCGCTTTTTCAGCGGGATCTCATTTTAAGACCCCATTTCTAGCGTTTAATTATTTTACGCTTAAAAATAACGAATAAAATACCACCTCTCAATATCATCCAAACAGTAAAAGCTATCCAGATACCATAAAGTTTCAGGTTTAAATGATCTGTGAACAATAAAACAGGAACAAATCCTAAGAAAGTAGCAATTAACAATACATTCCTTAAAGTAACAGCTTCGGCTAAACCTTTAAAGATTCCGTCAAAAACAAATGCGATGGCATTAATGGGCTGCATCAAAATTACTATCCAAAAAATACTGTAGAACAATTGCAATACTTCATTTTCATGAGTAAATAATCTTCCGATAGGAAAATATAAAATAAAACAAAAAACACCCAATATGGCCGAAATGATCAGCGTGTATTTGTTTAGTTGTTTACTTAATACCCATATTTGTCTATAATTTTTCTCCCCTAACAATTTACCCGACATAATATTACCAACACTGGAATAGCCATCAATAAAAAATGCAAAAAACAACCAAATTTGAAATGCTATGGTTTGTGCAGCGATATAATTGGTGCCATACTTTGTTGCATAGGCATTTGCCATATACAAGGCTATATTTAAGGAAATTGTTCTTATAATTAAATTAATACTGAGGGATAATAGCCTTTTTATTTCTGGATGAAACTGTAAAGACAATTTTAAAGTAAAAGGTGTTTTCTTTAACATAAGAACAAAGGCTAAAATAGCCATTACTCCTTGAGCAATAACACTGGCCCATGCAGCTCCTTCAACCTGTAATGCAGGTATATAACCTTCAATACCAAATACCAAAATGAAATCCAGGCCTATATTTAATCCGGCACCGATGATGCTTATGACCATTGGCCAAAAAGTATTTTGCATACCTCTGAAAACACCGAAAACTGAAAAGATAAAAAGGGTTAAAGGCAAACCTAAAGCCCTGATTTTATAATAGGCCACTGACTGATCCAATATCAAACCGGTAGCATTGTAAAGCTTAAAGATTTCATCCACAAAAAAGACGGTAATAACATAGATAAAAATGCTTAAAAGAATATTTATAAAAATAATTTGAGCAGGTAATTTTAATATGTTATTGATTTTGTCAGCACCAAAATATTGAGCTATAATGGCAGAAATAGCTGATCGGGTCTGAGCTAATATCCAAACAATTGCTGAGATAAATGAACCCGCAATTCCTACTGCGGCTAATGCTTCCGTTGGGCTTATTTTAATATTTCCAACAATTGCTGTATCGGTAATGGATAGCAAGGGTTCAGCAATTCCTGCAATTATTGCAGGAATTGCCAATTTATTGATTTGCTTAAATGAAATTTTTGAGCTTTGATTCACACTGTAAATGTTTACTACTGCGAAAATAGAACATTAAAACTTGAAAAGAAATCCAAGTGTTTAATTTAAAATTTTTACCAACCCAGTTCTCTCTGTTCTTAATATTGGGAATCGTTCTGGGGTTTACTTTTCAGATATCACTAAATGTAATTCTTGCTTCAGCCTTTTTATCTGTTTTCTTTTTGATTTTCTTTTTTTTAAAAGCAGAAAGATCATTCAACCCTCCAATTTTTTTCTCCCTTTTTTCATCTGTTTTATTTTTTTTTCTTGGTATGATAAATGTGAACATCCAAAAACCCAAGTACCAAAAAAATCATTATACCCATATTTATGATTCAGAAGATCAGTTGGTTCTAAGAATTAATAAAGTCTTGAAGTCAAGTGAATTTTATCAAAAATACGAAGCGGATATAATTCAGATAGATCAGATACGAACAAAAGGAAGAATCCTGATCAATATCAATAAAAATGATCTAGTAGAACCAATTCATGTTGATGAAATAATTATTACAAAAAACAGATTAAAGGAAGTAAATAAAGCTTTGAACCCATATGAATTTGATTATCAGAAATATCTGAAAAAGCGTGGAATATTTCATCAGATCAGATTAAAGAAAGAGGATTTCATTAGTTTAAAATCAAGATATAATTCCTTTAAAGGAATTGCTTTTAACTTTAGAGGAAAAATTAATAAGGAACTTAATAAGTATAATTTTTCAACGGAAGAGTTAGCCATAATCAATGCCTTATTATTAGGGCAACGTCAAGATATTTCAGACAAATTATTTGAAAGTTATAAAAATGCCGGTGCAATACACATTCTGGCGGTTTCTGGATTACATATTGGAATTATATTGCTGTTTTTAAATTTTTTGTTGAAACCAATAGATAGATTAAAGAAGGGCAATGTCATAAAACTTGTTGTTATTGTTAGTTGTTTATGGACATATGCTTTTATAGCTGGCTTATCAGCTTCTGTAGTAAGGGCTGTAACCATGTTTACAGCAATAGCCATTGGCATTGCCTCAAACCGCCCTTCAAGTGTTAAAAATGGCTTGATGGTTTCCATTTTTATTTTGTTATTAATAAATCCCTTGTTTTTATTCGATGTGGGATTTCAATTGAGCTACATTGCTGTTTTTTCTATAGTATGGATCCATCCATATTTTAATAATTTATGGAAGCCAAGGTTTAAAATCGGTAACTATTTTTGGCAATTATTAATAGTTTCTTTTGCCGCTCAATTGGGAATTTTACCTTTGGGATTATATTACTTTCATCAATTTCCAGGTTTGTTCTTTATTTCAAGTTTAGTGATAATTCCTTTTCTGGGGTTAATTCTAGGATCAGGTCTAATAGTAATAATTTTGGCATTATTTCAAATACTCCCAATTTTTTTAGCGGAGTATTACGGTATATTGATCAAAAACATGAATGACTTTGTTAGGCTTATCTCTCAACAAGAAACCTTTATATTTCCAAACATTTCATTTTCGCTTTTTTTAATGATATCCGTTTATTTTCTTTTGATTACCGGTGTTATTTGGATTTATCATAAAACAACCAAGAACTTAGCATTTGTTTTTATTGCGGTAATACTTATTCAAATGACTTTGTTTATTGAGAAGATCCATATCCAAAAAACCAACGAACTTATAATATTTCATCAGATTAAAAACTCAATTTTGGGAATTAGAAGAGGTCATAATATGAATGTTTATCACAATTTGGATAGTGTGGATTTTATCAATAACCGGGCTATTGGCTCGTATGAAATAAGTAATGCCAATCTTAAAATTCAAGCAAAATATCCAATATCAAATGTTTTAAAGTTAACTTCAATAAGCCTTTTAGTTATTGATAGTTTTAGTATTTATCACCATGTAAAACTCAAACCGGAAATTGTGATTTTGACACAATCTCCAAAGATAAATTTAGAGAGATTAATACAGGAACTACATCCTAAAATAATAATTTCAGACGGTTCAAACTATGTGAATTATTCTCGCCTTTGGGAAAAATCATGTGATCGTACAAACACAAAATTTTATAATACATCGAAAAACGGAGCATTTGTTTATCAAACAACTAATGAATTTAAGCCATAAGTCTCCTACAATTTTATGTATATTTGCTCGTTTAAAATTAAAATTAACGATTCATGAAAATCATAGTTCCCATGGCTGGAATTGGTTCTCGATTGAGACCACATACCTTAACCATCCCTAAACCTTTAACACTGATTGCAGGAAAACCAATAGTTCAAAGATTGGTGGAAGATATTGTAAAAGTGGTTGATCAAAAAGTTGATGAAATTGCATTTGTAATTGGTCCTAGTTTCCCAAAAGACACTAATAAAAAATTGATGAAGATCGCCAAAAATTTAAGCGCAGTAGGAAAGGTTTTTGTTCAAGAACAAGCTTTAGGCACAGCGCATGCGATTCAATGTGCAAAAGAATCGTTAAGCGGACCATGTGTTGTCGCTTTTGCGGATACTTTATTTAAGGCCGACTTTACTTTAGATGCCAATATGGATGGGGCAATTTGGGTAAAACAAGTAGATGAACCAAGCGCTTACGGTGTTGTAAAAGTGGATAATGGAATAATTACCGATTTTGTTGAAAAACCCCAAGAATTTATATCCGACTTGGCGATCATAGGAATTTACTATTTTAAAAGCGGAGAAATTTTAAGGGATGAGATTCAATATTTATTAGATAATAATATTAAAGACAAGGGAGAGTTTCAACTAACTAATGCTTTAGAGAACATGAAACAAAAAGGATTAAAATTTGTTCCCGGTAAAGTAAATGAATGGATGGATTGTGGCAATAAAAATATAACAATAGAAACAAACAGTAAAGTTTTACAATTTGCAAATACCGATGGTCAAAATTTAGTATCTAAAACAGTATCTTTAGAAGATTCGAAAATTATTGACCCTTGTTATATTGGAGAAAATGTAGTTTTAAAGAATACAACCATTGGCCCAAATGTTTCCTTAGGAGATAATTGTGTGGTTGAGAATTCAACGATAAAGAATTCATTAATACAAACAAACACAAAGATCATAAATGCAAATTTAAATAATGCAATGATTGGAAACCATGCATATTTTGATGGTGATTTTACCTCAGTTAGCATAGGTGATTTTTCAATTTTAAATTAAATTTTGTCAAACAGGCTAAAACATATTATCATTAGAATCTGGATATTGGTAATTCCGATATTTTCACTTGCTCAAGAAGATGTAGCTTCCAGAGAAGCTATGTTTGTTGAACAACAAAACATTAATTTTCAAACCTTCTTTTTTGAATCTTTACAACAAAAAGCTATTGGTAATTATGATAAAGCTATTTATGCTTTAGAAGCTTGCAATAATATTGATAAAGATAATGTTGCTATTTTATTTGAACTATCTAAGAATTATGTTTTTTTGATGAAGTATACCGAAGCTGAATACTATGTTTTAAAAGGATTAGAATCAGACCCAGCAAATTTATATATGCTTAGGCATTTAAGAGAGATCAAAACAAAACAAAACGACTATAATGGAGCAATCATCATTCAAAATAAAATAATACTTCAAAAGCCGGAAGAAGAATCGGATTTGGTGTTATTATATATAAAATCAGGTGAAATTGAAAATGCGATTAAACTATTAAAAAAATTGGATAGAGAGCACAAAATACCTGAAGGATTGATTTCGTTAAAAGAATCATTGTTACAAGAAAAACCTGCTGTAATTGAAGATCGAAATAACAATACCTTCAAAGAAATGCCAAAAAGCAAGACGGAGCTTTTGAAAAAAGACTATGAATTAAAAAAAGATTATAAATCACTAAAATTGCTTTTGGACAGGGAATTAAAAACAAAACAATACCTGGAACTTTTAAAAGACAGTGAAGAAGCCATAAAAATTTTTCCTGCTCAGCCTTATGTATATTTGATGAATGGAGTTGCTTTAAATAATACCCGTAAGTATAAAGACGCAATTAAAACACTTGACCTAGGTTTAGAATACTTGGTAGAAAACTATGAAATGGAAGCTCAGTTTATGGAGCAATTGAGCTTAAGTTATAAAGGGTTGGGAGATAATAAAATATCATCTTCTTACTACAAAAAAGCAATAGAATTACGTGATAATCAGTCGAAAGTGAAATGAAAGGGAAGATAGTATTTATAATTTTTATTTTTTTAATAATTTCTTGTAAAAGTGCAAAGGTTGCTGATAAAAAAATAGTTAATTTGTCTTCAAAAACCATTGTAAAAAAAAATAACGCCGCTGCATTTGATCAAACTCATATCAGAGCAAATTTATCCATTAAATACAAAGGCAATAATGATTTTCCAAGTTTGAATGCTTCCATGCGAATTCTTAAGGACTCTGTTATTTGGCTAAGTTTTTCAAAACTTGGCTTTCCTGTATCTAAAATTATGATCACTCCAAGCGGGGTTAAATTCTATGAAAAAATTTCAAAAACTTCTTTTGAAGGAGATTTTGCATTAATAAGTGATTGGTTGGGAACTGAATTTGATTTTGAAAAAGTTCAAAATTTATTCTTTGGAGAAGCCTTGCAAAATTTAAAAATGGAAAAATACGAAGTTAGTATCCTTCAGAACATGTACGAATTAAAACCAAAAAACGGAAATCCAATTTTTGACATTTATTTTTTAATAAACCCGGAAACTTTTAAATTGGTAAAAGAAGAAATTAAACACACTGAAAAAGATCAAATTTTAACAATTTTATACAAGGATTTTAATAAAATTAATGAATCTTTGTTTCCCAAAGGGTTTATCATAAGAGCAGTTGATGAAAAAAGAAGAACTGTTATTGATGTTAATTATAAAAATGTTTTGTTTGATACACCTTTGAGTTTCCCTTTTAAAATTCCAAAAGGTTATAGAAATATCGAACTTAAATGAATTCAATCCAAAAATATATATTAAACAATAAACTATTAAAATTCAATTCGTTAACATTTCGAAATTTACTCATTTTAGTCTTATTTGTTTTTATCACTCCACTTTCTTTATCAGCACAAAGTAGGCAAGACCTTGAAAAACAACGAATTAAACTTCAAAATGAAATAAAAGAAATAAATACTCTTTTATTTAAATCACAAAAAAAGGAAAAAACCCTGCTGTCGGATTTATCGGATTTGGTGAAACGAATTGATGTTCGATCCAAACTGATTTATACAATAAATGAAGAAACAAAACAAATTACCAAAGAAATAAAGGAAAATGAAGAAGAAGTTTTACTCCTAGAAAACAGATTGGAAACTTTAAAAGATGATTATGCTAATATGGTAGTTCAGTCCTATAAAAGTAAAACCAAAAATAGTAGATTGATGTTCCTTCTTTCTTCTGAAAATTTTTTGCAGGCTTATAAGCGACTTCAGTACATTAAACAATATGCAGATCATAGAGCTAAACAAGGTGAAGAAATAATGATTGAAACTGTAAAATTGCAGAATTTAAATGATTATTTAATAGAAACCAAAGCAGAAAAAGAAGAGCTTTTAGTTGTAAATCAAAAAGAAAAAGATAGTATTCAAAATGAGAAAGTTTCACAAGAAAAGCTGGTAAATACGGTTAAGAAAAAAGAGAGTAAATATATATCTCAAATAAATAAAAAACAAAAGGAGGAAAAAGCAATTGATAAGAAAATCGAAAAATTAATTGCAGAGGCAATTGCCAGATCCAAGAAAAAATCAAATTTAAAAAGCTCTGGTTTTGCATTAACACCTGAGGCTAAACTGTTGGAAAAGGATTTCGTTGCTAATAAAGGTAAATTACCTTCACCGGTAAAAAGAGGTGTCATAGTTAGGCATTTTGGCAAACAATCTCATCCTACTTTAAAGGGAATAACCATCGAGAGCAATGGTGTATTTTATGCTACCGAAAAAAATGCAGAAGCCCGTGTAATTTTTAGCGGGAAAGTATTAGCTATTCAAGTATTACCCGGTAAAAAGAAAGCAGTATTGGTCCAACATGGTAATTATATTTCAGTATATAAAAACCTGGATAATGTAACTGTTCAAAAGGGTGATTTAGTATCTACAAAACAAGAAATAGGTAAAATTCATACCGATAAATCTACAGGGAAAACAATCCTGGCCTTTGTTCTTTTTAAGGAGATTCATCGCCAAAATCCGGAAGAATGGGTGTATAAAATCTAATCAAATGAGACCTTATATTTTAGCAGAAACAAACTGGGAATTTTTAAAAAAAGCAGAAATTGATTTAGCTATTCTTCCATGGGGAGCAACAGAGGCCCATAATTTTCATTTACCTTATGCAACCGATAATTTTGAAGCAGATCTTTTAGCAGCCGAAGCGGCAGGAATTGCATGGAATAAAGGAGCTAAAGTAATGGTTCTTCCCACAATACCATTTGGTGTTAATACAGGGCAATCGGATATATATCTCAATATCAATATGAATCCAAGTACACAGTTTGCCGTATTGAAAGATATTATTGAAGTACTTAATCGTCAAGGGATATATAAATTATTGATTTTTAATAGCCATGGTGGTAACAATTTTAAATCAATTATAAGAGAATTAGGATTGAAATTTCCCAGAATGTTTATCAGTCTTACCAGTTGGTTTAAGACACTGGACAGGAAAAAATATTTTGATGATCCGGGAGATCACGCCGATGAAATGGAAACTAGCTTAATGCTTTATCTAAAACCCGATTTAGTTCTACCTAAAGAAAAATGGGGAGAGGGTAAAGAGAAGAAATTTAAGATTTCTTCATTTTCTGAAGGTTGGGTTTGGTCAGAAAGGAAATGGTCGCTAATAAGTGAAGATACTGGTGTTGGAAATCCGGCATTAGCTACAAAAGAAAAAGGAGAAAAATACTTTAAGGATGTTACTGAATTGATGGCTGGATTGTTTTGTGAACTATGTAAAGCTGATCTAAAAGATCTTTATGAATAGAAGACCTAATTTAAAAAAAATCAATTCTTTTCATGTTTTTCAAACAAATTATTGAAGATAAATTATCTCAAGAAATAATAAATATATCTTCTATTTTGGGAGGTGATATCAATATGGTGTACAAGCTCACAACGAGTGAAGACACTTGTGTTTTAAAGGTCAATACTGCAAATTCCTTTCCGCAAATGTTTGAAAAGGAAAAAAAAGGATTGCAAAGTCTTGCGGAAACAAGTGTTAAAACTCCAAAAGTAATTCAATCATTTAAAGACTCTGGTTATCAGTTCTTCATTATAGAATTTATTAAAGAAGAAACAAAAAGAAAAAATTTCTGGGAATATTTTGCATTTGACCTGGCCAAAATTCATAAAGCCGGAAAAGACACTTTTGGTTTGGATTACGATAATTACATTGGTTCGTTACAACAGGTCAATACACCAAAAAACACGTGGAAAACTTTTTTCATTGAAAACAGAATTCAACCTCTGATAAAGCATGCTTTTGATCTAAAATTATTGAAAATAGATCATTTAAAAGAATTTGAGAAAATGTTTTCAAGATTTGACGAAATTTTACCAAAAGAAAAACCTTCTCTTGTACACGGTGATTTATGGTCAGGTAATTTAATGTGTGGAACAGGCCAAAAACCTGTATTTATTGATCCTGCAGTTTATTTTGGAAATAGGGAAATGGATATAGCTATGACCCAAATGTTTGGGGGATTTCATAATTCATTTATTGATCATTACAATGATATATTTCCCTTGGAAAAAAACTGGGAAGATAGAATCGAAATTCATAATCTGTATCCAAATTTGGTACATTTAATTCTTTTTGGGACTTCTTATTTGCAAGGGATAGAAAATGTAATTTCTAAATTTTAGAGGAACAGATTAAAGATTATATTACGGATAATATAAGTTTATCTGCTTTTATTGTATATCACATGTGAGAAAACAAAAAAATGATCTTTGATATCTTATTCGAACAATGCTTTTAGCTCAGTAGCGTCACTAGGGTTCATTTTTTTTGACAAAACCAAACTTAATTGTTTTCTTCGCAATGCCCCTATAAACCTTTCTTTTTCCAGATCTGTTTCAGGATTTATTTTAGGAACTTTAACAGGAGTCCCCGTTCTATCAACCGCAACAAAAGTATAGATACCTTCATTAACTTTTGTTTTTTCTCCTGATTCTCTATCTTCCATCCAAACGTCTACATATATTTCCATAGATGATTTAAACGCCCTTGATACTTTTGCTTCAACGGTCAAAACACTGCCTACAGGTACGGCTTTCGAAAACACTACATGATTAACGGATGCAGTTACAACAATTCTTTTACAATGTCTACGTGCCGCTATGCTTGAGGCCCTATCCATTCTTGCCAATAACTCACCACCAAAAAGATTATCGAGAGGATTGGTTTCTCCGGGCAGTACAAGATCCGTTAATATTGTTAATGATTCTTTTGGGGTTTTTGACGACATAATAGTAAGGATTAATAAGCTTAATAGAAAAAATAATCAAGGATAAGTTTAAGAAGAAATATAGGATTAAAATTCTTGAATCAATAACCAGGAATCTTTGGCAACATTATTTTTAATTTCATATAAGTTCTCTAAAGCTTCTTCCCTTGTTGAGTAACTACCATAAGAAACAACAGATAAATTCCATTTATTAATGCCTAAAATTCTGGCATCGTAACCTTCATTGAGAAGTTGCTTGACCTTTCTATCAGCATTGCCAGGAAAACGGAAAGCACCTGCAATAACGTGAAAACTTTTCTTAATTCTATCAACTTCAAGATTTAATGTAGGTAAAGGTTCGGTAATTATAAAGGTTGCATTTTCAATTTTTTGTTCAACAATACTTTGTTGCTCCTTGGCGGAAGTAACCAATTTATTATTTCGGTAATCCTTATATAATTTTCCACCAAAACCAATAGCTGACAATCCTAATACCAAAACAGCTGCATATTTTAAATAATTTGGTGCTTTTTTACGTTCAGAATAGATTGGAATAGGTATTTTTTCCTCTTTTATTGGCACTTGCTTTTTAAAAGTTTCGCGTTTAATTTCATATCCTACTACATTAGTTAATCCAAAAGAAGAGGTTAAATAATTTATTTTTTGTTGTGGGTCAAAATGTAATTTATTATCTATTATGTTAAAGGATCCGAGAGTATCTAAATTTAACTCATGAAGGGTTAATTTTTTTTGCCAGCCTTCAATTTCAAACTGAATAAAGTTTAAAGCACTTTGGTAAGAGATTTTATCCACTGATGCAATATAGTTTGCTAATAATCCATCATTGTTCTTTAAATGACTGTTAAAAGTAATTTGTTTATAAGGAGGGTGTAAAGTGTTATTTATTTCATCAATCCTAGCCGATTGGTTATTTGTTACAAATCCACCAAAACTTGGCACAATAACACATTCATAACGATATAATAAATCACTTATATACTTGGCTAGATTCAATAGAATAGGGGTTTAATTTTTATACAAACAAATCTAAAAAAAATCAAAAATGAATTTCAATTTGTACAGCAATTTTATTAACAAATGTTTTGTATATTGAATTTCATTGATTTAGCATGGAAAACAAGGACATTTTATATTATTTAGCACTGCAATCAGCTGAAGGAATAGGTGATATTATTGCAAAGAGATTAATTTCTCGATGCGGAAATGCTCAGGCAGTATTTGAAGAAAAGCAGAATAATCTGGAAAAAATCAATGGTATTGGATCTTGGATAATCAAAGGGCTTAAAAATTCATCTCTTTTGATCAGTGCAGAAAAAGAAATGGAGTTTATTAACAAAAATAATATAAATGTTATTACTTATTTAGCTGAGGACTACCCTGAAAAATTAAAACATTGTATTGACGGGCCAATTTTATTATTCCAAAAAGGAAATATCAATTTAAAGAAGAAAAAAATAATCAGCATCGTTGGTACAAGAATGATTACAAATTATGGGAAATCATTTTTAAAGGAATTCATTCAAGAATTAAAAAAATATGATCCTGTAATTATTAGTGGTTTGGCTTACGGTATTGATATTTTTACACATCAATTGGCAATGGAAAATAATTTGCAAACTATTGCTGTTTTAGCTCATGGTTTAGACAATGTTTACCCAAAGGTACATCAAAAGGATGCGGCTAAAATGTTAGAAAACGGGGGTTTGATTTCTGAGTTTTGGTCGAATACAAATCCCGACAGGGAAAACTTTGTAAAGCGAAACAGAATTGTTGCCGGTTTGTCAGAAGCAACAATTGTAGTTGAATCGGCCGCTAAGGGAGGGTCACTAATAACTGCTGATATAGCCAACTCCTATAACCGTGATGTTTTTGCCGTACCGGGAAGAACATCTGACACCTACAGTATGGGCTGTAATCAATTGATCAAAAGCAATAAAGCAGCAATGATTACTTCGGTTAAAGATCTAGAATATATACTCAATTGGAAAGTAGAGGATTTGAAGGCAAAAAACATTCAAAAACAATTGTTTATAGAGCTGGATGAAAACGAAAAAAATATTTACAATTATTTATTGAACGAAGGAAAACAAAACTTAGATGTTATCGCATTAAACTGTAAATTCCCTATTCAAAAAACTGTATCTGTATTATTAAATCTAGAACTAAAAGGAGTTGCAAAACCCTTACCCGGTAAAATGTTTGAAGCGGTTTAAAATAAGAAAAGAGAGATAGAGAGATGGAGCGAATAAAACTATACACAAAAATCAGAAAAGGGTATAAAAAAATTATCTCTCATTTCCCTTCTCAAAATACATTACTATTGCTTCTTTCATCAAAACAGACTGTTCTCCTGGTTTCAAATTTGGCAATTCGTCAATGATTTTATAGTGTGGCCAGCCATCGTCATCAAAAAAATCAAATGCATAATAACCAAAAGGCTCTAACAATTTACATATGGCAATGTGCATTATGTCTATTTTATCATCTTTACTATTTCTTATGAAACCTTTACCTAGCTCTTGAATTCCAATAAGGTAAATTATTGCATCAATATCGAGAGTCTCTCCACCGCCGAATTTTTGAGAAATATCTGCTTGAATGTTTTCCCAGCTTTGTTTTGTTTTATCGTTCCTTGACATATTTTTTTTAAATTCTAAAGCTCAATGAATAAATTCCAAAATTAAAACGGCTTTTGATCAATTACTCTTCTTTGAATTTTAGCTTTTTTATTATAAGTATGCAAAAATAGTAATTTTAAATCTCAAATTTTAAATCTTAAATTTTGAATCCTTACTTTTGTATTTCTCAAATTAATCAAAACATGTACGGCAGTATAAAAGAACAATTACAGGAAGAATTACAATCGATAAAAGATGCAGGCCTCTATAAAAGTGAAAGAATTATTACATCATCTCAAGATGTTGTTATTAAAATTTCAACCGGAGAGAAAGTCATCAATTTCTGTGCTAATAATTATTTAGGCTTATCAAATAACCCTGATGTTATTCAAGCGGCAAAAGATACGATGGATACCCATGGTTATGGAATGTCATCGGTTCGTTTTATTTGTGGAACTCAAGATATTCATAAAGGTCTGGAGCAAAGAATTGCAGATTTTTATAAAACAGAGGACACTATTTTGTATGCTGCCGCCTTTGATGCCAATGGTGGGGTTTTTGAACCTTTGCTGGGAAAAGAGGATGCCATAATTTCGGATTCATTAAATCACGCTTCCATTATTGATGGCGTAAGATTGTGTAAGGCCGCGAGATATCGTTACGAAAACAATGACATGGCGGATCTGGAAAATCAATTGAAAGAAGCTAATAAACAAGGCCATCGATTTAAAATTATTGTAACAGATGGTGTTTTTTCTATGGATGGTGTTGTAGCACAATTAGATAAAATTTGTGATCTAGCCGACAAATATGATGCTTTGGTGATGGTGGATGAATGTCATGCGACAGGATTTATTGGGAAGACCGGTAGAGGTACTTTAGAGCTTAAAAATGTAATGGGTAGGGTGGATATAGTAACCGGAACATTGGGTAAAGCTTTAGGAGGAGCAATGGGTGGTTATACCACTGGAAAAAAAGAAATTATAGAAATTTTGCGTCAACGTTCAAGACCATATTTATTTTCTAATTCTTTAGCCCCTGCAATTGTTGGAGCCTCTTTAAAAGTTTTTGAAATGATCGATACGGATACTTCTTTAAGAGATAAACTTGAAGAAAGCACCAATTATTTCCGTCGTAAGATGGAAGAAGCCGGATTTGATCTGGTTGGAGCTGATGCAGCGATTGTTCCTGTGATGCTTTATGATGCCAAATTATCACAACAAATGGCCAATGATCTATTGGATGAAGGGATTTATGTGATTGGATTTTTCTTTCCGGTAGTACCGAAGGAAAAAGCGAGAATAAGAGTACAGTTGAGTGCAGCTCATAGTAAAGAACATTTAGATAAAGCTATTGCAGCATTTATTAAAGTGGGCAAAGCGCTGGAAGTGATCTAAGTTAAAGAAAGTTTAATATTAAAATTCAACATTCTGTATTCCTCTCTTGAGAGGGATTAGGCTATCTATCGATAGGCAGGCGTGTGTAAATATTTATGAAAAAAATTAGAATTACAAAGCATTTCGATTTTGAATCAGCGCACGCCTTGTATGGCTACGACGGAAAATGCAAAAACATTCACGGACACAGTTATCATTTATATGTAACTGTAATAGGAAAACCTATTGAGGATAATGAAAATGCTAAAAACGGAATGGTGATGGATTTTGGTGATCTAAAGGAAATTATAAAAAAAGAGATCATTACTGTTTTTGATCATGCTGTTGTATTAAATCAAAATTCACCTCATTTAGAATTGGCCAAAACTATTGAAGATCATTCTCATAAAATTGTATTAGTCCCTTACCAGCCCACGAGTGAAAATATGTTATTTGATTTTGCTGAAAGAATTAAAAAGCATTTACCTCAAAATGTTTTCTTACATTCGTTAAAATTAAATGAAACCTCAAATTCATATGCCGAATGGTTTGCAAGTGATCAAGAATAATGTGGAGAATTGAGTATTAGATTGAAAGAACCTATTAAACTATTATTTCCGAGAATCCCGAAAAATATCGGGAGGGAATCTCAAGAATGAACAAAAACAAAAAAATATACTTTGCTTCTGATCAGCATTTGGGCATTCCAGATTTAGAAAACAGTCATATTCGAGAAAAGAAGTTTGTGCTTTGGCTTGATCAGGTTAAAAATGATGCTGAAGCTATTTTTTTGTTAGGAGATCTATTTGATTTTTGGTTTGAATATAAAAAAGTTGTTCCGAAAGGATTTGTGCGGGTTTTAGGAAAATTAACTGAAATTCGTGATAGTGGAATTCCTGTTTATTATTTTGTTGGGAATCACGATCTGTGGATGTGTGATTATTTTGAAACGGAATTAAACATTCCGGTTCATTATCAAGCCAAAGAATATACCTTCAACAATAAAACTTTTTTAATTGGTCATGGTGATGGTTTGGGCCCGGGTGACAAAGGATATAAACGAATGAAAAAAGTATTTACAAATCCTTTTTCAAAATGGCTTTATCGTTGGTTGCACCCAGATATAGGTGTTGGTTTGGCACAATACTTATCCACTAAAAACAAACTAATCTCAGGAGAAGAGGACATAAAATTTTTAGGAGAGAAAAATGAGTGGCTGGTTCAATATGCGAAGCGAAAACTAGAAATAAAACACTATGATTATTTTCTTTTTGGTCACCGCCACTTACCCATGGAAATTAAAGTTGGCGAAAACAGTAAATATATTAATACCGGTGATTGGATCACACATTTTACTTACGCCGTATTTGATGGAAAAGATTTGGAGTTAAAGAAATTTGAATAATGACTATACCTCTGCTGTGATCAACAATATGCAAGAGAAAACCTACAATAAACATGGCTAAAACAAAAACTACTTTTTTTTGTCAAAACTGTGGAGCTCAGTTCCCAAAGTGGGTTGGGAAATGTAATTCCTGCAATGAATGGAATACCATTGTGGAAGAAGTTATCCAAAAAGAATCTCAAGGCCCCGAAAGAAATTGGCAACAATCTACTTCCTCAAAAAGATTAAATAAAGCTTTAAAAATTCAAGAGATCACTGCTTCTCAAGAAGATAGAATTCCAACAAATAATAATGAATTAAACAGTGTTTTAGGAGGTGGATTGGTGAAAGGATCGGTTGTTTTATTAGGTGGGGAGCCGGGAATAGGAAAATCGACCTTACTATTACAAATTGCCCTGTTAATGCATAATAAAGTGTTATATGTGTCAGGAGAAGAAAGTCAATCTCAAATTAAATTAAGGGCAGAAAGACTTGAAGGCAAAAGTGATCAATGTTTGATCTTAACCGAAACCAAAACCCAAAATATTTTTAAAACAATTGAAGAAACTATTCCTGATGTTGTAGTGATAGATTCAATACAAACTTTACATACCGAATATATTGAGGCGTCACCTGGAAGTATTTCACAAATCAGGGAAACCACGGCAGAGTTGATAAAATTTGCCAAAGAAACTAATACTCCGGTAGTTTTGATCGGCCATATCACTAAAGAAGGTGCTATTGCCGGACCAAAAATATTAGAACATATGGTAGATGTGGTCTTACAATTTGAGGGGGATAGAAATCATAGCTATCGAATCATCCGCGCACAAAAGAACAGATATGGTTCAACTGCCGAATTGGGAATTTACGAAATGCTGAACACGGGTTTACGGGAAGTGAGTAATCCTTCGGAAATATTAATATCAGAAAAAGATTCTGATCTTACCGGGACAGCAATTTCGGCAACCTTGGAAGGGATGCGTCCTTTAATGATCGAAGTACAAGCTTTGGTGAGTACCGCAGTTTATGGTACTCCGCAACGTTCAGCTACCGGTTACAACATCAAACGATTAAATATGCTTTTGGCCGTATTAGAAAAACGTGCTGGTTTTAGATTGGGAGCAAAAGATGTTTTTTTAAATATAGCAGGAGGATTAAAAGTCGAGGATCCTGCCATTGATCTTGCTGTAGTTTGTGCCATTCTATCTTCTAATGAAGATGATCCAATAGCTCAAAATGTGTGCTTCGCTGCTGAAGTTGGTTTATCTGGAGAAATCAGAGCTGTTAATCGTGTAGAACAACGAATTTTGGAAGCCGAAAAATTAGGATTTGAGAAAATAATTCTATCAAAATTCAATAAAATAGCTAACAAAAGATTTAATATTGAAATTATTAAAGTTTCAAAAATTGAAGAAGTAATTCAGGTCTTATTTTAATCTTGAATTTTCAATTCTGTTCTCCATCCTTCGTATCGTCCGTTTAATGATCTGCTTAGATTTTTAAGCATGTATGTTAACTCAGCAATTGACTTTGGATTTACAGAATCTTTTCTGGAAACTTGTAATTCATAGGGATATGTACCTGCTCCTTTATAATTAAGAGAATCTATAGAAAATTTTAATCCTCTGAATTTATCATAAACTTTCAATTTTCTATTATCATTTTTAAAACTATTGCTTTTGAAATAGATCCAATGATTTATTTTTCTTTTTCCGCTTAGGTCATCTCCTTTTAATACTAATTCATTTAAAAACTGATGATCGGCCAAATGGTCATTTGTATCACTTTCCGGGTATAGATTAACTAAGTAATAATACCAAATAGGGTCACGTTTGATATGGATATAATTATTGGACAGACTGAAATTTTCCTTGAACATTTTATTAAGATCCTTCCGAATGTTTAACGTGTCCTTTACATAATAAACATCAAGACCGTAACATTGATAAGTAATAATACCAACTAATTTATTTTTAGTTAACCTGTCAATAATTGTTGCAGTTGAATCAGAAAAAGCATACAATTTTTCTAATCCTTTTGGTGTAGGGAAACCATTTTTTAAACAATCTCTATAATTTGAACCAACAATAAGGAGATTCTTATAATTGCTCCTTTGATATTTATAACTAAGGTCAATAGAAATAGACATAATACCTTTATCTTTTTGAACAACATAATCCACCCAATCATTTTGAGAATAGATATTTGCTATAAAAAAAAAGAAACCAATATAATAACTAAAACAGGTTTTTATGGAATAGGGCATTTAATAAGACAATTTTATTGGATGTTAAGGTCGTTAAAGTTATTAATTTTTATACATATTATGGATGTTTTGAATAATAAGGTTTACTACCCTGAAAAAAATTTAAATTTTTGTGTACGCCCATTTCACGACAAGAAACTTTCTAATACATATTGACCTCATTATCTCCTTAACCAATCACCGATAATTTTTATGACGCTACCTCGTTTAATAAGTTCCTAGTTTTCTTTGATCAAATAAATATACACCGGGAAATGATCGCTATAACCTCCGGTATACATGTTGTTTTGAAAACTCCTGGATGGATACCCCTTATATCTTCCTTTTTGTGCAATTAAATATTGTGGGTTAAAAATACCTGCTTTATAAAATTTAAAAGAGGAATAATTATTATCTAAGACAACACAATCATGGGTCATCAGTATTTGATCGAATAAATTTAAACCATCTCTATACCCTAAAGAATTAAGACCATCTTTATACATCTTTTCCATAGGGTTATACAATGCTTCTCTGGTTAAACCTGCATATTTGCCAGTACTGATAAGTCCTTTTTTTAAGCTTTTATCAATTGGGTCATCATTAAAATCACCCATTATAAAAATTTTAGCATTCTCATTTTCAAAGCGTATACTTTCTATAATCTCCTGAGTAACATAAGCTGCTTTTGCTCTTTTAGGGTTACTTTTTGCCTGCCCTCCTCGCCTTGAGGGCCAGTGATTTACAATAATATAAATTTGTTCATTATCTAATAATCCACTTACTAAAAGGATATCGCGAGTATATATTCGCTCACCCGTTTCTTGCCATAGTTTAACTTCATATTTTTCATAATCAATAGGAATAAAATATTTTTCTTGATATAATAATGCAACATCAATACCTCTCTGATCTGGAGAGTCGAAATGAACAATTTGATAATTTTTATTCTTAAGATGTTTGGAGTTTATCAAATCTTCTAAAACACCTCTATTCTCGACCTCTGCCAATCCAATAATTGCCGGACTCGTATTAGCCTTGTCAAAACCAATTTGAGAAATTACATAAGAGATCTTATCAATTTTATCTTTGTATGTTTTTGAATTATAATTGTTTTTTCCATTTTCGGTGAAATCATCATCAAAGGTCTCGGGATTGTTTATAGTATCGAATAAATTTTCAACATTATAAAAAGCGATCGTCCTTATTTTATATTTGGTGTTTTGGCAATAAGGGACTTGTGAATTAATAAATAAAAATAATAATAAAGATAAAAAAGGTTTCATTAATTGTTAAAATAAAGACATTATATTATTAATGTGAATTTAACCAAAAAGGTTAACAAATAGAAATATATTTTAAAATAATCTTAATATAGAATTATACTTTTCATAAATAAGCAATAATAGGTATCCTTCTAATTATTGATTCTGCTAACCAAAATGACTACCTATTAAATAGAATTTTGGAAATTCTCAATGAAAAAATATTGATTTGTTTATGGTAAGGTGTGAGTTTTTGATAGTAAAAAAAGCAACCATTCTTATTTTATATTTGGTATTTTGACAATGAGGGGTTTGTATAATGAACAACAAAGCAAATAAGAATGGGATGTAATGCTTTAAGTAATCAATTCAAATCGATTAAGTTCTTATTAATACCATAAGAACGTAAAGGTTAACATCATTTCACAAAAATATTTTTTATGTTAACCTTATTCTTTTTCCAACATCAAATTATCATCAACTAACCTTTTCGTTGTCAAATTCTTATGAAAGTCATTGTGTTATTCGTTTTGATATATATTTTTTCATTCTCAGGTATAGATGCTCAAACGTTTAATACGATTTCAGGAATGGTCATAGATGATCATTCAGCGAAAATATTATCAAATGTGCAGATTACGATAATAGGGTTTTCGATAAAAACACAATCAAGATCAGATGGTACTTTTCTGATTCAACAGCTCCCACAAGGAGAAATAATAATAAAATTTACTTTATCAGGATTTGAAACCTTAAAATTTCCGATAATTATAAATGGAAATAATATGAATACAGACCTCGGAATCATCCGTTTGACGGAAAAAAATGAAGAAGAGAATGACCGGAGTTTTATCATCTTAAATCATGGTGATCTACAAGTAAGTGAAAAAGGAGAATCCAATTCGATCTCAGGATTATTAGTTGCTTCAAAAGATGTTTTCTTAAAAACTGTAGCTTATGAATTTAGTCCAACGTTCTTTAGACCAAGAAATTTGGGGTTAGAATACTCTAATGTAATGCTCAATGGAGTAAGAATGAATAAACTGTATAATAACCGGCCACAATGGAGTAATTGGGGTGGTTTGAACGATGTTTTGAGGCATCAAGAATTTGCTTTAAATATGTCTCCTTCACCTTATACTTTTGGCGAAATAGCAGGCTCAACCAATATAATTACTCAAGGTTCTGTTTACCGGAAAGGAATGAAAATCTCGTATGCCTCATCAAATAGAAGTTATAAAGGAAGAATTATGGCCAGTTACAATAGTGGGTTTTTAAAAAATGGATGGTCCTTAACTTTTTCGGCTTCCCGAAGATTTGCAAAGGAAGGTTTTAGAGATGGTACCTTATACGATGCAAACTCATTTTTTGCTTCTATTGAAAAAATAATCAACACTGATCATAGCTTAAATCTTACAGCAATTTATGCTTCCAATATAAGAGGAAAATCCTCCCCAAACACCAAGGAAGTTTTTGATTTAAAAGAGTTGACATACAATTCCTATTGGGGAGAACAAGAAACTTCTGTTAGAAATTCTCGTGTTAGAAATATTGTAGAACCAATTTTTCAATTGAATCATTATTGGAATATAAATTCTAACACTTCTTTACATTCCAATATCACATATCAATTTGGAAAAGCAGGCAACAGCAGGTTAGATTATGGTGGTGCTCGCATACTTGTTGATAGTGATGGTGATCAAAGTATTGTGGGTGGAGGTGCTAACCCTGATCCTTCATACTACCAAAAATTACCGAGTTATTTTTTAAGGGACCAGGATAATCCAGATTATGTAAATGCCTATTTGGCAGAGCAGGAATTTTTAAAAAACGGACAAATTGATTGGGCCGGACTTTATGCTGCTAATCAGAATAGTGAAAATGAAGGGAATTCGATTTATGCACTATATGAAGACAGGTCGGATGATGATCAACTCATAATCAACACTATATTTTATAAGAAATTCAATAAAAATTTGACATTGAATGCATCCTTAGGATTTAGAAAATTGCGATCTGAAAATTTTGCAAGTATGCTGGATCTTTTAGGTGGAAAAGGATTTTTGGATGTAGATGTATATGCCGATGATCTTGATGAAGCTCAAAATGATTTACAAAACCCAAACAGAATTATCGTAGAGAATGAAAGATTTAAATACAATTATATTTTCGATGCTACTGTTTTAAATGGATTTATTCAAGCACAATACTATGTAAAAAAATGGGATGCTTATTTGGCTTTAAACTATAAAGGAACTAATTATCAACGCACAGGACTCTTTGAAAATGGTGCCTATCCGGGGAATGCTTCTTTAGGGAAAAGCAAAGCCTTAAATTTTAATAACTTTAGTTTTAAAGGAGGAGGTACTTATAAATTTACAGGGAGGCATATTTTAACTCTCCATACATCGTATTTAAGCAAAGCTCCATCAATGCAAAATTCCTTTTCAAATGCACGGGAAAATAATGATATTGTTATTGGTTTAAGTGATGAAAAAGTTACTTATTTTGATGCGAGCTATTATTTAAGACATCCAAAAATTAATGCAAAAATTAGCGGGTATTGGATAAGCTTAAAAGACCAAACAGATATTTCATTTTATTTTGCAGATGGCCTTACCGGAATTGAAAACTCAGAAACAACAGCATTTGTTCAAGAGGTACTTACGGGAATTGATCGACAAAATACGGGTATTGAAATAGGTATTGAAATTCCTGTATTTGTGAATACTAAATTAAAAGGCGTCGCAGCCATTGGTCAATCGGTATATTCAAATAACCCTGATCTATATTTGACCTCTGATGATTTTACGGAACCTTTGATTTACGAGGAGGTCCATTTAAAGAACTATTTCGTTTCTGGTGGACCACAACAGGCATATTCATTTGGTTTTGAATACAGTAGTCCGAAATATTGGTGGTTTGGCTCGACAATAAACTATTTTAATAATGCTTATATAAATATAGCCCCCATTACCAGAACCAAGAATTTTTATTTAGATAAAGATGGTCTTCCAATAAACGATTATAATAAAGAAATTGCTAAAGAATTACTACAACAGGAAAAATTTGATCCCTATTATTTAGTGAATATTGTTGGTGGAAAATCTTGGAAGCTTAAGAACTATTACATTGGATTTTTCTTTAATGTGAGCAATATTTTGAATACCGAATATAAGACCGGAGGATTTGAACAATCAAGAAATGCAAATTACCATACTCTTTTGGAAGATCATAATCGGGATAAACCGCTTTTTGGACCAAAATATTGGTTAGGGTATGGAACGAGTTATTACGCATCGGTGTATTTCAGATTTTAAATAATTTGTAAAAATAAACGATACAACTCTTGTAAAAAAAACCATATGGTTATATCGCAAACCCGCCTGCCGGTAGGTAGGGAACCATAAAGGTTCACACTGAGAACCACAAAGAGAAACTCTGTAAAACAACTAAAGAAACAATATGATGAAAAAAACCAGTCAGATAATTTCGATAATTATTTTAATAGTTATTATTTCGTGTGTAGAAACCGGAGATTTTGAAATACCAAAAGTAGAAATGGAAGAACCTGAAATCTCAGCGAATTCAAATATTAAAGCTATAAAAAATGCTTATGAACAATCAGGAGAAGAAATATTTACTTTTGACGCAAGTGATGATTCAATCATAAGTGGGTACGTAATATCCAGCGATGAAGCAGGCAACTTTTACAAGTCTTTATTTATTCAGGACACATACGAAAATCCTACAGCAGGAATTGAAATATTGATTGATCAAAGGGCGTATTTCACCAAATACAATTTTGGAAGAAAAATATTTGTAAAAATGGCAGGGTTGAGTATTACCAATGACGAGGGAAAATATAAAATAGGGTATAATATAAGGAATGGAATTGAAAAAATTCCTTCTTCTTTTATTGACGATTTTTTGATCCGTTCAACGGTTACAGAAAACATCAACCCTAAATTGATAACCTTAGCCGAATTTAAGAATGATTGGATTGGAATATATATCCGAATCAATGACATTCAGTTTAAAAGTAATGAAATTGGTAAAACCTTTGCAGGAGAAGAATTTGATGAATTTAATGGAGAGCGGGATATGATCCAATGCGAAAATCAAATATCAACGGTTTTAAGTACAAGTACTTTTTCTGATTTTAAATCGAATTTGCTATCCAACAAAAAAGGTGCTTTAAGTGCCGTATTGACAAAGGATTTTTATGGAGAAAAATATATTTTAGTACTGAATGATCTTTCAACCTTTGATTTTATGGAGGGTCCAAGATGCGATCCTGAATATTTAACCTGTAATTCTGATATTGAAAATGATTCAAAGCTTTTATTCTTTGAAAATTTTCAAGAAATTAAAAAAACTAAGGACCTGGAGGCCTTAGGATGGATAAACACAAATATGTATTATGGTAATGAAAAGTTTAAAAAACGAACAAGCCAAGGAAATACTACCATGCAGATTTCAGCATATAATAGCGGTGAAAACCCATTAGAAGTTTGGTTAGTAACACCACCGATAAACCTGGATAATTCCAGTAATGAAATCTTAACTTTTGACACTAAAGCCACCTACGACAATGGCAGCATTTTAACTGCATGGGTTTCTACTGACTTTAATAATGAAATTAAGGAAGCTACATGGCAACAGCTGGATGTGAAAATTTCGGTTGGGCCCGGAAACAACTATGTCAATGATTTTGCTTCTTCAGGTGAAATAAGTTTAGATTGTCTTAAAGGAGATGTATTTATTGCCATAAAATATTTGGGAGGTGACCCGGGAATTTCAACCACATATGATGTTGATAATATTAAGGTGCAAGGGGATTAATTAAAAATGTTTTTGAAAATATGCTAGTACGGGAAAATGGTCACTAAAACCTCCTTGATGATATTTACCTATAAATGTGCGTTTTGGCCTACCTTTTCGTTTGCCGGTTTTTTGTTTTAAAAAAGAAGCATCGAAAATTTCGGCAGATTTAAAATTAAATTTTGAACTTTTTGAATCGAGAAAGGCCTTGTTCACGATTATTTGATCGAACATGTACCATTTACCATGGTACATCACAGATCCTTTCTTTTTTTCTTCCAGATCAAACATAGGGTTATAAAAATCAGGATTCATTAAATGATTTTTTATGCTTTTATTTGTAGGGTTATCGTTAAAATCGCCCATGATGATAATGTATGGGTTTTCATTTTCATTATAAATATCAGTAACAATTTCACCAACCAATTTTGCTGCTTTGATACGTTTATCATCCGATATTTTTATTCCGTTATTCCGTGAAGGCCAGTGATTGATAATAATATATACTTGCTCATTAAAGAGTTTCCCTGAAATCAATAAAATATCCCTGGTATAATCTCTATTGTTATCGTTATCAGTAAGGAGCAGTGTATAAGTATCAGAATAGATCAATTCAAAATATTTCTTTTGATATAAACAAGCAACATCTATTCCCCTTTCATCCGGCGAATCATAATGTACAAAATCATAATCAAAAGTTTTTAATTTCTCAGTGTTTATTAAGTCTTCGAGGCAAATTTTATTTTCAACTTCACATACTCCTAAAAAAACGGGAGGGAGTTTGGATTGCTTTAAGCCGATATTTGAAATAACTTTACTAAGGTTTTGTATCTTACGTTGATACCGGTCTTGATCCCATTGAAATACTCCATCAGGAGTAAAATCCTTATCCAAGGTGAATTTATTATGTTCTGAATCAAAAAGATTTTCTAAATTGTAAAAAGCAACGGAAAATATGTTTGCCATAAATTGAATTAATTATATTTCGAAAATAAAAAGAATAGATAATTATACCAATTAAATTTTAAAAAAGGATTGTAAATTTACACGATGATAGAAAAAAGAAAGTCAAAAATTGAAAATGTAGTTTTAATTGGGGTTATTACGGGTCAGCAAAATGAAGAAAAATCAAAGGAGTATCTGGATGAATTAGAGTTTTTAACTTTTACGGCTGGTGGTAAAGTGATGAAACGCTTCACTCAAAAACTAGAATTCCCCAATCCTAAAACCTTTATTGGTTCTGGAAAATTAGAAGAGGTAAAAGAGTATATTGAAGAGAAAAAGGTTTCAACTATTATATTTGATGATGAATTGAGTCCGGCACAACTTAGAAATATTGAAAAACTGGTTGACTGTAAAGTACTGGATAGAACAAATTTAATATTGGATATTTTTGCGCAAAGAGCACGAACTTCTTATGCCCGTACCCAAGTTGAATTAGCGCAATGTCAATATTTATTACCTCGTTTAACCAGAATGTGGACTCACCTGGAAAGGCAAAAGGGAGGGATTGGATTAAGAGGCCCGGGAGAAACCGAAATTGAAACCGATCGAAGAATTATTCGTGATAGGATAAGTTTATTAAAGAAGAAACTAAGAGCCATTGATAAACAAATGTCGGTACAAAGAAAGAACCGAGGGAAAATGGTTCGTGTTGCTTTGGTTGGATACACTAATGTTGGTAAATCAACATTGATGAATGTGATAAGTAAAAGTGATGTTTTTGCCGAGAATAAATTATTTGCAACTTTAGATACTACAGTAAGAAAAGTTGTAATTAAAAATATCCCTTTTTTGCTTACGGATACTGTTGGATTTATTAGAAAATTACCTACACAATTGATAGAATCATTTAAATCAACTTTAGATGAAGTCAGAGAAGCAGATTTATTATTGCATGTGGTTGATATTTCACATTCAAATTTTGAAGATCATATTGCCTCTGTAAATAGTATTTTGACTGAAATTACACCGGATAAGGAAAAGTTTGACAAACCTACATTAATGGTTTTCAATAAAATTGATCAATATACACATGAAACCATTGACGAAGATGATCTGGTTACTGAAAGATCCAAGGAGCATTATACTCTGGCAGATTGGGAAAAGACATGGATGTCGAAAATGAGTAATAACTGTGTTTTTATTTCTGCATTGACAAAAGAAAATTTAAGTGAATTTAAAGACAAAGTTTTTGAAGAAGTAAAAAAAATCCATATTACCAGATTTCCTTATAACGACTTTTTGTATCAAGAATATGATTAAGATTAAAAAACAATAATTTTAGTTTTTGTCTATTTTCTCTTACTTGAATCAATATTTCCAAGTCTCCTTGCACGGTTTTCCCACATTTTTCTGGCCAATTGTTGTAAATCTTCATGACCATCACTTTCGTCAACTATTTCCAGACCTAGTAAGGTTTCAATGATATCTTCCTGAGTTACAATACCGCTTATGGAGCCAAACTCATCAACAACCAAGGCGATATGTTCCTGTTTTTCAATTAATTTATCAAAAAGACTTTTAATTGGAACATTTCTTTCGGTAATTAATATTTCTCGAATAATGGTTTTTAACGAGTCATTCCCATTTCCATTTATAATAGATTCAAACAATTGATCTTTTAATATATACCCAATGATTTCATCGGGAGAATTTTCATAAATTGGAATACGTGAAAATTTTAATTTTGGGTTCTTAACGAAAAAATCCTGAATCTTCATGTTTCCCGAGGCCATTTTTATAACAGTTCTTGGAGTCATGATATCTTTAACCAGTATTTTATTAAAGTCGATTATATTTTTGATCACCTTACTTTCTGACTCTTGAAAAACGCCTTCTTCTTTAGCTATCTCTGCCATAGCATGAAAATCTTCTCTGCTTAGATTCGCTGAATGAGTGTTTCTTCCTACAAGTTTGGTGGTAAGTTCTAGAACCCATAGTGCACCTGTTATTTTTAGTGGAAACATTAAAACTAAAATAGCTTTTGAAGCAAAATTTGCTAATTGTTTCCAATAATTGGCCCCTATTGATTTTGGAATAATTTCCGATAAAACTAAGATCAAAAGAGTCATTATCGCCGAAACAATACCAACAGCATTATTTCCCGAACCAAATGTTTTTTCAGCCTGAACCCCAACTAATATTGCACCAACTGTGTGAGCAATAGTATTTACGGTTAATATTGCTATTAAAGGCTTGTTAACATCATCTTTCAGTTTTTTTAGAATTTTTGCATAAGTTTTACCTTCATTTTTTTTAAGCGTAATAAATGTTGGAGTAACACTTAGCAAAACAGCCTCTAGTATAGAGCATAAAAAGGAAAATGCGATGGAAATAATACCATATAAAACTAATAAGGTCATAATAAATGGGATATTTAGCTAAGATATAAAAAAAGCTCCCAATGTTAGGGAGCTTTTATCAGGTATATTATTGACCTTATATATTAAGGTTCAATCCTAATCCAAATACTTCTCTAACCTGGAATCCTTTATAAGCATTGTCATCATAAATAGTTTGAACAGTCAGGTTCGTCGAAAAGACATCATTTATTTTCAACACCAGATTCATCGTATAGTCTATATCAATGTTTTGTGGTTTGTCTAAATAATTTGAATAAACTGCCAGGATATTTTCCATAGAGATGTTCTTCATCAAATTAAACTTATAATAAGTTCTTACGTTTAAACCAAATTCAAATAAAATGGAATCACCGGGATCCACACCAAAAGTTTCAACATCGTTACTCGATTCATAGAAAACATTATTTGAATCGTCATCATTTATAGTCCAAATCTCATCCAGAATAAAAGTGAACTTTGCAGTCAATGGTGAAATATTGACATTAAAATTTTTATTTTTTTTCCAATAAAGACCCGGACCAAAACTCCAATAAGCAGGTTTAAACAAGCCTGCAATTGGAAAATTCTCATTATCTCCTACAAAATCATCATTATAATCATAACCATCTGTAAATTGGGTTTTAAAATTCATAAAGAGCGAATAATTCCAATTCTTTTTCCACTTTTTACCCAAAATTGAATTGAGTTCAATTTTGTCATTTGATTTTCTGACTCCATCATCTTCCGTACGGGTCAAACCATAGCCTGCCAAAAATTTATTATCAAGAGTCCAATCTCCTTTTTTATAATTGAAGTCATAGTTTACATCTAAATTCCCGGCAAAGGAATTATCACCACCGGGTTGCCAGTTTACAAAAGCAGACTGGTTAATTAGAAAAGTAATTTGCCCAAAAGTATCCCAACCTTCAGGCACAATATCTATCTGAGCTTGTAAGGCATCTGCTTTGGCTTGAAGTATAGCTATTGAGTCTTTAATAAGATCTTGTTCAACTTTTAATGAATCTTTAGTTTGAGCGGTTATAAAAGTAAAGCTAAAGGTAATGGATAATATAAATAATATTTTTTTCATTAGATACGGGGGTTTAATTAAGAAAGCCACAAAAGTAATTAAATTATACGATTAATTCGTGACAATTATTACAACTTCTTTTTGTACAATGGGACATTAGAACAGGCTTCACCAAACATGATTGAATTGGCTACAGGAAATAGTTTTGATATTAAAAGTGAATAAGCAGTTTGAGGGATTGATTTCTTTGAGCATCCTTTGATAATGACCGGTTTATTTTTATAATTTTCTAAAGGGATCCCATTGATAATATCTTGGAAAATAACAGATTCTAGTAATTCCATATTTCCAACTACAAATTTTTTGGCATAAGGAGAAAGTGAAACGGAAATCAATAAATAAGCCCAAGACGGTATAATAGCGTCAGCCGAGCAAGTAAGTGCGACATATTTATTTTGATAATATGTCCAATCATGTTCTTTAACGAAATTTCTAAAATCAATTTCCTTTAGAATTTGTTCATTAAAAAGCCATTTTTTAATGTCAACAAGAATCCTTTCCTCTGGAGGATAAAACTCTTCCAAATCAATGGTTACCAGTTTACTATCAGCAACTCTGTTTTTAATTTCGTCAGACATTTTATTTTTGATTATTAAAACGAACCTAAGCGGTATGTAGGTTTGTTTGTGCTGAACTTATAAAAAGCCAAGTTCTAATTTAGCCTCTTCACTCATCATATCTTGTGTCCAGGTTGGATCGAAAGTGATCTCCACCTCAGCTCCTCTTACTTCTTGAATAGTTTTTACTTTTTCTTCAACTTCAACAGGTAATGTTTCGGCTACGGGACAGTTAGGCGAAGTAAGTGTCATCAGTATTTTTACATCCATTTCTTCATTTACAAATACATCGTAGATCAAACCCAATTCATATATGTCAACTGGAATTTCCGGATCGAAAATAGTTTTAATTACTTCCACTATTTTTACACCTAGATCCTCCTTGTCAATATTGCTCATTTTATCTCTTTAAAATCATTCTAAATAAGCGCAAATATAATGCAATGAATGAATACTGCAAAATATAAGTTAATTGGATTGGTTGTTTTTAACTTGAAAAGCCAATGCATAAAGTTTTAATTGTTTTACCATAGAAACCAGACCATTTGCACGAGTTGGTGATAAATGTTCTTTTAAACCGATTTCGTCAATAAAATATGGCTCGGATCCAAGGATATCTTTTGGAGATTGATTAGAATAAATTCTTAATAATAATGCAATGATTCCTTTAGTTAAAATGGCATCGCTATCGGCGGAGAAATTTAATCTGTCATTGTTAAATTTAGCGTGCAACCACACTTTAGATTGGCAGCCTTTAATTAGATTTTCATCGGTTTTATTAGCCATATCAATTAATGGCAGTGATTTTCCGGTTTCTATGATATATTCATACCGTTGCATCCAATCATCAAATAGATTAAACTCATCGATAATTTCTTCTTGTATTTCTTTAATAGTCATTTTTTAAACTTATTTTTGCAAAAATACATAAATTGTCGTGATATGGGAAAACTTTTAATTGTAGGAACGGTAGCCTTTGACGCCATTGAAACTCCATTTGGTAAAACAGATAAAATATTAGGAGGAGCAGCAACTTATATTGGCTTGTCGGCTTCACAGTTTGGAGTGGATTCTGGAATAATTTCTATAGTTGGAGGAGATTTTCCCGAAGAGTATTTAAAGATGTTTTCTGAAAAGAATATTGATACTTCAGGAATTGAGATCAAAAATGAGGGGAAAACTTTTTTCTGGAGCGGTAAATATCATTATAACCTAAATAACAGAGATACATTAATTACGGATCTAAATGTATTGGCAGATTTTAATCCAATTGTTCCTGAGAAATATCTCGACTGTGATTTTTTGATGCTTGGCAATTTACACCCGGATGTTCAAATGTCTGTGATCAAACAAATTCCGGTCCGTCCAAAATTGGTTGTTCTGGATACTATGAATTTTTGGATGGACAACACTTTAAATGAGTTGATGGATGTCATAAAAAAAATAGATGTTATAACTATTAATGATGAGGAAGCTAGACAGCTAAGCGGAGAGTATTCTTTGGTAAAAGCAGCTGAAAAAATTCACGAAATGGGCCCAAAATATGTAGTTATTAAAAAAGGAGAACATGGAGCTTTATTGTTTAATGATGGCGATGTATTTTTTGCACCGGCACTTCCATTGGAAGAGGTTTTTGACCCTACAGGTGCAGGCGATACTTTTGCCGGAGGATTTATTGGATATTTGGCAAGTACACATGACATTTCCTTTGAAAACATGAAAAGAGCTATAATTTATGGTTCGAATTTTGCTTCTTTTTGTGTTGAGAAATTTGGAACTGAAAGGATGCTAAACCTTAGTCAAATGGAAATTCAAAAAAGATTGCAACAATTTAAAGAATTAACTCAATTTGAAATAGAATTGAATTAACGTTTAATAGGTTTTTATACAAAAAATGAGTGATGCTATAAAACACGAATGCGGAATTGCTTTAGTTAGATTACTAAAACCCATTCAATATTACAAAGACAAGTACGGCTCTTCTTTTTACGGCATTAATAAAATGTATTTATTGATGGAAAAACAGCATAACAGAGGTCAGGATGGAGCAGGTTTTGCAAGTATTAAGTTTGATGTCAACCCCGGAACCCGTTATATTAGCCGTGTTAGATCCAATGAGCAACAGCCTATTCAAGACGTTTTTGCAAAGATCAACGAGCGTTTAAACAGTGTTATTCAGGAAAATCCAGATAAAGCAAATGATATCCAATGGCAAATTGACAATATGCCTTATGTAGGAAATTTGTTTTTGGGCCATGTGCGTTATGGTACATTCGGTAAAAACAGTATTGAAAGCGTACATCCTTTTTTACGGCAAAACAATTGGAAACATAAAAATCTGATCGTAGCGGGTAATTTTAACATGACCAATTCCAGTGAATTATTACAAGAATTAGTGGAATTAGGGCAGCACCCAAAGGAAAATACCGATACTGTTACCATCATGGAAAAAATAGGTCATTTTTTAGATGATGAGGTATTGGATCTTTATTATAAATTCAAGCAAAAAGGAATAAGTAAAAAAGAAGCATCACCTTTAATCGCAAAGGAATTAAACATTCAAAAAATTTTAAGAAGAGCCTCAAAGAACTGGGATGGAGGTTATGCCATGGCTGGTTTAATTGGACATGGAGATGCCTTTGTTTTAAGAGACCCGGCAGGAATAAGGCCGGCGTATTATTATCAGGATGACGAAGTTGTTGTAGTTGCATCTGAAAGGCCTGTTATTCAAACTGTTTTTAATGTAGATATTGATAAGGTAAAAGAAATTGAAAGAGCTCACGCCTTGATCATCAAAAAGGATGGAACAGTAAAAACAGAGCAGGTAATGGAACAACTGCCAAATAAATCTTGCTCATTTGAACGAATTTATTTTTCCCGCGGCAGTGATGCCTCAATTTATAGAGAAAGAAAGAATTTAGGGAAATTAATTTTCCCAAAAGTATTAGAGATCATTGAACACGATTTAAACAATACTGTTTTTTCTTATATTCCAAATACTGCAGAAACCTCGTTCTTTGGGATTACTGAAGCAGCAGAGGAATATTTGAATAAATTTAAATTGGAAACTATTCTGAAAGGCAAAAGAAGTATCTCTGCAGATAAATTAACAGAAGTTCTATCAGTTAGACCAAGAATAGAAAAAATTGCTATTAAAGATGCCAAACTTAGGACATTCATTGCTGATGACAACAGTCGTAATGATCTGGTTGCTCATGTTTATGATATTACCTATGGTGTTGTTAGGCCGACTGACAATCTGGTAATAATTGATGACAGTATTGTGAGAGGAACCACCTTGAAGAAAAGTATTATTAAAATTCTAGACAGATTAGGACCAAAAAAAATTGTTGTTGTATCTTCTGCACCTCAGATTCGTTATCCGGATTGTTATGGAATTGATATGGCTAAATTGGAAGAATTTATTGCTTTTAAAGCTACCTTGGAATTATTGAAAGACAATGATCAATATTATTTGGTTGATAAGGTTTATAAAAAATGTATTGCAAATTTTGACAATCCTAACCCAGAAAATTATGTAAAAGAAATTTATGCACCTTTTACAGCAGAACAAATTTCAGATAAAATAGCAGAATTATTAAAAACGAAGGATATTAAATCTGAGATTAAAATTATATTTCAATCTATTGATAATTTGCATAAAGCTTGTCCCGATCATTTAGGAGATTGGTATTTTACGGGTAATTTTCCAACTGTTGGAGGTATGAAAGTTGTAAATAAAGCCTTTATAAATTTTTATGAAGGAAAAAAAGAAAGAGCATATTAACAAAATCATAAAATATTGAATAATGAAATATATAAAAACCCTAAACATATTTTTATTTTTAGTAGTTATATCTTTAAGTTTTACTCAATGCAAAACTCAAGATGTAGAAGACAAGGTCCCATTTACTATTACTGAAAAAACCTATTTTTATTGGGTTGGAGGAAAAAAAGGTACTAACGGCACTAATATTGAAATTGTAGGAACCTATAAATCAATGAACGTATCATTTTCAAAAATATATTTTCAAGATCATGAATATGCAATTGCAACGGAGTTGAACAATAATGGATTTATTTTAAAAGGAAATTTTTCTGAGTTTAGAAAAAAAGACACTAATATGCATCTAACCGGGGTAAAAGAGTATGGTAATGAAGCACCAAAAAATGAAAAGAAAATACCTTTCGATTTACAAGAGAATGAGGCAATAATCGAATATTCTATTAATGGTAAGGTTTTTTATCATAAACTCAACACGGTTAAGCAACTGGATACGGTTAATTATCCTTGACCTATAAATTAAGGCTTAGACCAATTGCACCATTATTTCCAATTTCGGCAAATACTCCGATCTTATCTGTAAAAAAATACTTTAGGCCTAAATATCCTGAAAGGCCAATGTCATTACTTGATAAATATCCGATTTCAAAACCAGGGTAAATATCAAATGGTTGAGGTAGATCCATTAAAATACCAAGATGTAAATTTGTTCTGGCATAGATGAAATAATCGTTTTCATCGTTACTAAAATAAAATGAGGCTCCTGCCCCAATGGAGAACAAATCACTTAGGCCATAATCATAGGTTGCTTTAATACCATTTCCATTTCCATAAACTTCGAAACCGACATCAATTTTATTATCCCCTTTACCTTTAAAAGATTGTGATTGAACCGAAAAAACAGTAAAGAATAAAACAAGTAGAATAATTAATTTTTTCATAGCACAGATTAAACAATTATACTCCTAATAGATAACGAACGAGGTGCATAAAAAGTATTTTGATTTTCATCTTTTTTCTGATGCTCCTAACGATTTTAGTACAATAACTCCGTGCTTATGAATAATAATAATTTCCTACCATCTATCTTATAGACTTCTATGTGTTGATTTATGCTTTTACATGCTCCTTTCAACAAGGAACCTTTAAGTTAACATTAAGTTTTTTAGATCAAAACAGGAGTCTTCTGGAGAACTTGTATGAATAAGGAAGTTGTAAATAATGAATTTGGTAATGATTTTTTAACATTTTTTTGATAATCTTTCAATGGAATTGGCACGAATATTGTTTTAATCAATAAGGATTATAAGGGCAGTGGGAGATTCTTGTTGATTATACTTATAATGATGAAAAAATTTAACAATAGATTGTGATTTTTTCTAAAAAGAAGCGTTTATTTTGTGCCTTAATAGAAGATAAAAAATGGAGTTGTATCCGTCTCATTTAGGATCAATTTCTGAGTTTGCAGGAAGAGAAAATATTCAATGAGAAAATTCTTCTGCAAATCAAACAACAAATAAAGAGAGAAAGCGTTTAAAAGTTTAAAGAACGATAAAAAACGTAGTAAAAAAGATAGAAAATAAGGTTTGGTTAGTTGATTTTGGTTGATTTATTTCAACCAGTCGTCGCCCCGAGAGATCGGGGCGATTTTTTTGGATTTAAATCAAAAAAAAGCTGCCTGAAAAGACAGCTTTGTAAAATTAGTTGATCATATTGTTAAAAATCAAATTTGATCCCTTGTGCCAAAGGTAGTTCTTCGCTATGGTTAAAAGTGCTTGTTTGACGTCGCATATAGATTTTCCAAGAATCAGAACCAGATTCTCGTCCTCCTCCAGTATCTTTTTCGCCACCAAAAGCCCCTCCAATTTCTGCACCAGAAGTACCGACATTTACGTTGGCTATACCACAGTCAGATCCTACAGCTGAAACAAAAATTTCAGCTTCACGCATATTTAATGTAAAAACACAAGAAGACAAACCTTGTGGCACATTATTTTGAATAGCAATGGCATCATAAATATCTCCGCTGTATTTTAAAAGATATACAATAGGAGCAAATGTTTCTTCCTGAACAATTTCATATTCATTTTTCGCTTCAGCGATGCAAGGCATAACATAGTTACCAGACTCAAATCCTTCACCTTCTAATACCTGCCCGCCAAATAAAATTTTACCACCTTCTTTAGCAACACTTTTTACGGCATTTGTAAATGCGTTAACGGAATGTTCATCAATTAGCGGACCCACTAAAAATCTTTCATCCAAAGGATTCCCTATTTTTGAGGTGATACTTTTATAAGCACTTAGCATAGAATTTTTTACTTGATCGTAAATACTTTCGTGGATTATTATTCTCCTTGTTGAGGTACAACGCTGTCCTGCGGTACCTACAGTTCCAAATACGGTCGACGCTATTGCCATTTTAATATCTGCATTTGGCGTTATGATTACCGCATTATTACCCCCTAATTCTAAAATTGTTTTTCCCAATCTTTTTCCTACTATGCCACCAACTCTTTTCCCAACTGCAGTTGAACCGGTAACTGACAAAAGAGGGACCCTCTTATCCGCTAAAAAGTTATCACCCATTACTGAGGATTTTGCAACCACAAGATTAAATACACCTTCAGGAACATTATTCTTAGCCAAGACAGAACTAATAATTTTTTGAGTGGCGAGTGCTGTTAAAGGAGTTTTTGATGAAGGTTTCCAAATAACCACATCTCCGGCAATAGCTGCTAAGGCAGAATTCCAGGCCCAAACAGCTACAGGAAAGTTGAAAGATGTAACGATTCCAACAACACCTAAAGGTTGATATTGTTCAAATAATCTGTGTTCTTTTCTTTCCGATTGTAAAGAAACACCATTGATCAAACGTGATTGACCCACGGCAAAATCACAGATATCGATCATTTCTTGAACTTCTCCCTTTCCTTCCTGGAAAATTTTACCCATTTCATAAGATACTAGTGCGCTGAGATCATCTTTGTATTTTCTTAATTCTAAACCGATTTGACGAACAACTTCTCCTCTTTCAGGGGCAGGAACAAGCCTCCATTCTTTAAAAGCTTGCAGAGCTTTATTAATAACCATTTCATAGTCATCAATGGTTGCATTTTTTACTTTTGCAATTTCATTTCCATCAGTTGGTGATGATGAAGTGGTAATAGCGCCTTTAGTTTCAAACCATTCCTGACCTGTGGAAACTCCCATATTTACATCAGTAATACCTAATGTTTTTAAAACCTTATTTATATCTATAGACATATTATTGAATTTAATTGTTTTCTTTTGCTAAAATATTAAGCTCGTTTACAAACTCCTGGATATCTTTTGAAGTGAATTTCTTTTCTAAACAGGCTTCTTCTAATGTACCCCAAATAGGTTCCCCACATGCGATGCATTTTATTCCTTTGGCCGATAGATAATTTATCGAAAAAGTAAAATTTTCTACTAATTCTTCAATAAAGATATTTTTATCAATTAACATATTGATTATGTATAATAAGTTGCAAAATTAATAATAAAAGCCGAACTATTATTAGTTCGGCTTTTATTTTAATCTTGTTTTAAATAATTATTTAAAACTTGTAATTTAACCCTGAATAAACTCCAAAATAGTAAGGCCTGAAATTTCCTGAATTATTTGAGTAAGTATTGAATTGATATTTAAACATAGGAGCAACATTCAAATACCAACTTTTACTAATTTTATAATCTAAATCAACACCTAGATTTCCACTAAAATTAAAATCGTTTAAATTGTTTGCCTGCCCCAAGTCAGTAACACTGTTTTGAGAGACAATAGACACTGAATTTTTCGTTAAAATTAAGGTACTAAAACCACCAACCAGATTCAAACCAACTTTTTTATCATATAAATTATATTTCATTTCTAAAGGAAACTCAAAATATTCAATAGATTGATTTAGGTCACCACTTATATTTGATTTATTCAAATCATTTGCGGCAGGTAAAATAATACTTTGATTATTTACCACCGGAGATAAAATTACACCTGATTTATCTGTATTAATATTACTGTATGCATTTTTCGTTCTTGATATAGAGGCATTAACGTCTTTAGTATTATAAGCTAATTCAACTTTATTAATACCCGACTGTATAAAAAACTTATTTGATAATTGATAATTTACTTTAACACCTATGGATAGGGCATCGTCAGATGTTGTTGAACTTTGAGATAAATTATCACTTACAGGTGAACCATTTTGCAAAGTATTATAAAATACAGGAGCAACGGTTGGTCCAACTGACCATTTTTTATTAATCGGAGTTTCTTCTTCAATTATATTGTCATTATTGGCGGTCAACTCTTCAATAGTATTTAATTGATCGATGAAATCATTTTGATCTACAATATATTTATTATCGATGTTCGTATAAACAGAAGAGATATTAGCAGAAGTAATAATTACAGTATTATTAGGTTTTTTAACAAAAATCGGTTTTTCTTTTTCAAGAGGATCAACACTATTTTTATTTTGAGCAAGTTCTATTTCTGAATTGTTTGTTTTTTGATCTATAGGAATTTGAGCTTTATTATCAACTTCTTTGATATTTGATTTCGAAACCGGATTTTCAATAGTAATATTTGGGGTCGAATTATAATAGAAATACCCGCCAGCTAAGAAGAGTATTAAGATCACAGCAACACCACTCAATCGTCGCCAAAGAGCAATAGCTTGCTTCTTTGGTTTATCATTAAGAGCAAATTCAATATTATTCCAAACCTTTTTGCTGGGATAAATTTCTAAATCCTTAAGGTTTTCTTGAAAAACTCTATCTATATTTTTTCTTTCTAACATTTTAAAACAGCCCCAGTTTTAAAACAGCCCAACATTTTGCTGTTGTTGATTCAATTCTACTTTTTCTTTTAATATTAACCTGGCTCGTGACAAATTAGACTTTGAAGTTCCTTCGGCAATACCTAATAAACCTGCAATTTCATTATGTGAATAACCATCTAATACATATAAATTAAAAACCATTCGATACCTTTCAGGTAATTCTTGAATAATTTTCAACAAAAAATCTAACGTTATATCAGTTTCATCAATTTCTACTTCTACATTATCCGGATAATTTTCTTCTACTAAATTTAATACATTTTTTTGACGATAGGTTTGTAAAGCAGTATTGATAACTATTCTTTTCATCCAACCTTCAAAAGAACCTTTAAATTGAAATTGATTTATTTTATTAAAAATAGTAATAAAAGCTTCTTGTAAATTATCTTCTGCTTCCTGATGAGTTTTTGAATATTTCAAACACAAAGCAAATAGCTTACCAGCAAAAAGATGGTAAATTTCCGATTGAGAGACTATATCTCTCTTTTTACAATTTTGTATGAGTTGTTTTAAACTCATTGTCGCTTAGATTACTTTTTGTTACTACTGGTACTTCTATTATCAAATAAATTGCATTCCCATTATCATCCTCTCCCTGCCAAAACTTAAATATGTACGGGCTTGATTGTAAAGCCTGTACTCTAAAAGTTAATTCTTCTTCGATATTTAATGGTTCACAATTGTTATCTTCAATAACAGTCGCTATTACCGCTACATTTCTTGCATCAAGATCATATTCATATAAAATTTCACTATATATATAACAGTCATCCGGACGGATATATTTTACAGTGATATTATAAATACTTCCAAATTCAAATTCCTCAGGAACCATAGCATCTTCAATAGCTAAGAGTTCATAATGATAACTTGAATCATCGTCACTTGAACATGATGCAAGCGAAATTACAGCAAAAAGTACAAAAAAAATCTTTTTCATCCTTCTTTTTTAACAAAAATTATTTCTGCTAAGTATGTTTAAAGATACCTTTTTGGGAATTGGTTGCGTAAAAAAGAATTACTTTTGTAATAATAAATAGGTGTAACAAGACTAAAATAATTGGAGATTTAAGTAAATATAAAACTTAAAATGTGTGAAATTCCCACAAATTTTTAATTTGAATGAAAATTTTGATAAAGTTGCCTTGAATGTTTTTCAATATCAAGCAATTAATAATTCCATTTATGCCAAATTCTTAAGTTTTTTAAAGATAGACCCTTTTTGTATTGTTGATATAGAACAGATTCCCTTTTTACCCATTCAATTTTTTAAGACCTTTTCGGTACTTTCCTCAAAAGAGAAAGTACAGCAAACCTTTTTAAGCAGTGGTACTTCTGGATTGGAGCAAAGCAAACACCATGTTACTGATCTTAATATTTACGAGAACAGTTTTGAAAAAGGGTTTGAATATTTTTATGGAAATATTGAAAACTATACAATTTTAGCACTTTTGCCGAGCTATTTGGAGCGCAAAGGGTCATCATTAATTTATATGGTAGACCATTTAATTAAAAAAGGTGAATCTAAAGATAGTGGGTTTTATTTACATAATTTAGAAGAATTAACTCATAAACTAACCCAATTGGAAGCAAATAATAAAAAAGTTCTTTTAATTGGTGTATCTTATGCTTTACTGGATTTGTTGGAACTTCAAAACTTTAATTTTGAGAATACTATAGTTATGGAAACCGGTGGAATGAAGGGACAGCGAAAAGAACTGATTAAAGAAGAGTTACATCAATTACTTTGTAAAGGTTTTGGAGTGGATAAAATTCATTCGGAATATGGGATGACAGAATTATTATCTCAGGCATATTCAAAAGGGAATGGAATTTTTACCTGTCCTCCGTGGATGAAAATTCTTACCCGTGATACTGAGGATCCCTTATCTCTTTTGTCACATAACAGAGTGGGAGGAATCAATGTTATTGATTTGGCGAATATAAATTCATGTTCATTTATTGCTACTCAAGATCTGGGGAAAACCCATTCCAATAATACTTTTGAAGTTTTAGGACGTTTTGATAACTCAGATATTAGAGGTTGTAATTTAATGTTGGTTTAGAAAACTGAAAGAGTAATGATCTATTTATAGAACCCAAAATTAACGCGGATTTTTATTAGAGTTACCTGCTTTGATCTGCAATATCAGCGTGAAATATTTAATCTTGGGTAAGTGCGAAAAAAAGCATCATAGCCATTTCTTTATACCACTAATTTTTTAGAATCCATTTTTGATATTAATCTCAAACTTAATTTATAAAAAATAAAGCCGATTAACATGCCTAAAAGAGCACCAACGGTAACATCTAACGGAAAATGAACACCGATATATATTCTGCTATAAGCAAAAAGGGCAGGCCAGATAAAGAATAAAATAGTAAACCTATAATTTTTTTTAAGCATCAGATGCATAAACAAACTTACTGCTGTTGAAGTTGTTGCATGACCTGATACAAAACTAAAACTTTTATTATTTTTTAATATTCTGATAAATTCATTGATAGAAGGATCCCGGTTAGGGCGTAATCTTTCAAAAAAGTTTTTAATAAAAACAGTTAATTGATCAGAAAATGTAACCAAAACAGCAGTTAAGAACAAGACAGCTATTCCTTTTTTCCATCCTAAAGATTTGAAGATCAAATAAAAAAAAAGAAGATATAAAGGAATCCAGCTAAACTGATTGGTTACGGTCATCCAAAAGCTGTCCCAATTCTCCGTACCTAAACCATTGAGAAAGACAAAAAGATCTTTATCATATTGAATAAATTTTTCGAGGAAAGTCAAATTATAATTTTCGTTTAATTGGTCCGGTAATGTCGTCAATATTATCTTGTACCTTATTTTTGATTTTTTTTACCTCCTTTTGTATATCACGTGTAAATTCGGTATCAATACCTTGTTTTTTTGCACTATCGGTTATTTCTTTTTTCACTTCGCTGGTTGCATTTTTTAACTGCTGCATACCTTTGCCTAAACCACGAGCAATTTCAGGTAATTTATCTGCACCAAACAGCATAACAACAATTACCAGGATAATAAATATTTCGGCACCACTTATAAATAAAAACATTGGCTTCAATTATCTTACAAAGATAATTCTTTTTTGTAGACTTTAGACCTAAAGATTTTGGACAAAATATTAAAATGGTATGGCCTGAATGAAAAGAATTCAACTTCTTTCTTAAGATCACATTCCTTATGTCTATTTTTTGGTCAGCATTCTTTTAATTTCATTCAATTTCATTAATGCTTCAATAGGGGTCAGAGTATCAATATTTGTTGTAAGTATTTCTTCTTTAATTTGTTCTAATAAAGGGTCGTCTAAATTAAAGAAACTTAATTGCATATCATTATCAGAAGCATTTTTTAGTTTCTCTTGCATGTCTTCAGATGCATGGCTCTTTTCTAAATGCTTCAGCATTTTATTCGCACGATGAAGAACGGGTGTTGGCATACCAGCCAGTTTTGCCACATGAATTCCAAAACTGTGTTTACTGCCACCGGCAACCAGTTTTCTTAAAAATATAACATTGTCCTTTAACTCCTTGACCGATACATTGTAGTTTTTTATACGTTCAAAGGTTTCGCTCATGTCATTGAGTTCATGATAATGTGTTGCGAATAAAGTTTTTGCTTTTGTCGGATGCTCATGTAAATATTCTGCTATGGCCCAAGCAATTGAAATGCCATCATAAGTACTTGTTCCTCTTCCAATTTCATCAAGTAAGATCAAGCTTCTTTCGGATAAATTATTTAAGATATTAGCAGTTTCATTCATTTCAACCATAAAGGTTGATTCACCCATAGAAATATTATCACTAGCACCAACACGGGTAAATATTTTATCTACAACACCAATTTTTGCATTTTGAGCCGGCACATAACTACCCATTTGTGCAAGTAAAACAATTAAAGCAGTTTGTCTTAAAATAGCTGATTTACCACTCATATTAGGACCGGTAATCATAATAATTTGTTGCTGATTTCTATTTAAAACCAAATCATTGGCTATATATTCTTCACCAATAGGGAGCTGTTTTTCTATTACCGGGTGCCTTCCATTTTTAATTTCAATATTAGTGGTTTGATCAATAAATGGTCTAACATAGTTATTATTTGAAGCAATTGTAGCAAACGAGCTCAAACAATCTAATTGTGCAATTATTTGTGCATTTGTTTGAATTTTTTTAATGAAAGGGTGTATAAAATGCAATAATTCATGGAACAGTTCTTGCTCAATTTTGATAATTTTTTCTTGGGCCCCTAAAATTTTAGTTTCATATTCTTTGAGTTCTTCCGTTATGTACCTCTCGGCAGAAACTAAGGTTTGTTTTCTTATCCAGTCTTCCGGGACCTTATCTTTATGTGTATTTCTAACTTCAATATAATAGCCAAATACATTATTGAAAGCAATTTTTAAACTTGATATTTGTGTACGTTCGCTTTCGCGGATCACCATTTTGTTCAAATACTCTTTTCCCGAAGTAGAAATTGATCTTAATTCATCTAACTCAGCAGATACTCCGCTAGCAATTGCATTTCCTTTACTGATATTTACCGGAGAGTTTTCTTCTAAGGTTTTTGAAATTTTATCAATCAAATTGATACATTTATCTATTTGATTTACAAGTACTTTTAGTGTTTTATTCTTGCTTTGATTTGTAGTTTCCTCAATGGGTATAATTGCTTTTAACGAATTTTTTAATGATACAACTTCCCTTGGATTTATTTTACCCGTGGCTACCTTAGAAATCAATCTTTCGAGATCACCAATTTGCTTTAATTGGTAATTGATAGGTTTGAATTGATCCTCATTTTCCATAAAATATTTAACAATTTCATGGCGTTTTTGAATTTCTACCATATTTTTTAAAGGTAGAGCCAACCAACGTTTGAGTAACCTTCCACCCATAGGAGAAATGGTTCTATCAATAATATCTATTAAAGTGACTGCTTGATCGGAAGTTGTCTGGTACAACTCCAAATTACGAATAGTAAATTTATCCATCCAAACAAAATCTTCTTCAATAATTCGCTGGATGTTTGTAATGTGCTCTAATTTGTGATGTTGTGTCTCCGATAAATAATGCAAAACAGCTCCTGCCGATATAATTCCTTCTTTTAAATCATCTATTCCAAACCCTTTTAATGATTTTATTTCAAAATGATTGGTTAAACTCTCATAGGAAAAATCATTTTGAAAGATCCAATCTTCTAAATAAAAAGTATAAAATTGCTCACCAAAATGAGTTTTAAAATTTTGCTTGTTCTGTTTTTGTATTAAAACTTCACTTGGACTAAAATTTTGCAATAATTTGTCAATATATTCAACATTGCCTTGCGCCGTTAAAAACTCTCCTGTGGAAACATCTAAAAAAGATATTCCGATATTTTTTTTACCAAAATGAATAGCAGATAAAAAATTGTTCTTTTTGGCCTGTAAAACTTCATCATTTAATGCAACTCCGGGAGTAATTAATTCGGTAACACCGCGTTTTACAATAGTTTTTGTCATTTTCGGATCTTCCAGTTGGTCACAAATTGCAACTCTTAATCCTGCTTTTACAAGTTTAGGTAAATACGTATTTAAAGAATGATATGGAAATCCGGCCAAAGCTGTTTCTGTTTCACTTCCGGCACCCCTTTTGGTTAAGACAATACCTAAGATCTTTGCTGCTTTTATAGCATCATCACCAAAAGTTTCATAGAAATCACCTACTCGAAAAAGCAACATGGCATCAGGGTACTTAAACTTGATGTTATTGTACTGTTGCATTAAAGGAGTAACTTTTTTTACTTTTGCTTTGGTCAATTTTTAGATTTTTATGTTTTACTTACAGGCCTTATATTTAATATAGTATCTATATTCGCAAAGATATAATTTTAATGATAAAATCGAAATGCAAATTAATGATATACTATCGGAATTAAAATCTCTTTCACAATTTGAAATTAAAGAAATTAAAGATAAAAAGTTTGGTATTCAAAGTGAGAATTCATGGGGTATTTATCAAAAGGATTTAACCATTTTAGCAAAGAAAACAGGAATCAACACGGCATTGGGGATTAAATTATTCGATACAAATATTTATGAAGCGCAATTATTATGTGCAAAAATTTGCAATCCAAAAGAAATTACTGAAGAATTAATGGAAAAGTGGATAACTTATTTCAATACATGGGAAATATGTGATTCATTTTGTATGCAATTATTTAAATATCACCCCTTGGCTATTGAAAAAGCTCTTTTATGGTGTGAAAGAGAGGAAGAGTTTGAAAAACGAGCCGGCTTTGTTTTAATGGCCACTTATGGATTTGCAAATAAAAATGCACTGAATAGTGATTTTATCCAATTTTTCCCTTTGCTTGTTAAGCATGCTAATGATGAAAGGTTGTACGTAAAAAAAGCTGTAAATTGGGCTTTAAGACAAATTGGTAAACGAAATGTAGATCTAAAACAACAAGCTATAAATACGGCAAATGAAATTTTAAAACACGACTCAAGATCTGCTCAATGGATAGCCAAGGACGCTTTATGCGAACTTAAAGGCGAAAAGGTAAATATTTTGGATTACCCCAGAAGTATTTACAGAAAGAGGAAATCAAGTTGATTATTAAGCTTATTTTGTTGCGATATGGGTAAATGGTCTTAAAAAATTTAATAATCCTTTTTTCTTCTTTAATTTTGCAACTGATTTGAAAATTTTGGTAAATGAGAAAATTAAAAAACAGTGAGCTGGAAAGACTGAAGATTGAAGAGTTTAAAAAAGCGGATAAAATTCCGTTGATCGTGATCTTAGATAATATTAGAAGTTTGAACAATATTGGATCTGTATTCAGAACAAGTGATGCTTTTTTGATTGAAAAAATTTATTTGTGTGGTATTACGGCAAAACCCCCGCATAAAGACATTCATAAAACTGCTTTGGGAGCAACAGAATCAATAGATTGGGAATATTTCGAAAACATTTTAGAACTAGTTGAAAATCTTCAAAAAGAAAGTGTTGAAATAGTTTCCATTGAACAAGCAGTAAACAGCACCATGTTACAGGACTTTGAAATATCTAAAAAACAAAAATATGCTGTTATTTTTGGTAATGAGGTTAAAGGAGTGCAACAGGAAGTGGTTACACAATCTGATTTTTGTATAGAAATCCCCCAATTTGGCACAAAACATTCACTAAATATATCAGTTAGTTGCGGGATTGTACTATGGGATCTGTTTAAAAAAATAAAACTATCACATGGATGATATCAAACTTTTTATCGAAATTGGATTATTCCATGTCATAGATTGGAAAGCCTATGACCATGTTTTATTTTTAACGGTATTAACTGCTTTTTATAATTTTAAAGATTGGAAAAAATTAATTTGGCTTATAACGTTTTTTACTATTGGACATACCCTTTCATTAGCTCTTTCGGCATATCATTTGATCTTTGTAAAAATGGAGATAATTGAATTTTTAATTCCTTTAACAATTCTAGTTACGGCTGTTTATAATTTGTCCGTTGTACGACATCCTCCAAAGAGTATTAGATTAACTGCTTTTTTTGCCATTATTTTTGGTTTAATTCATGGATTAGGGTTTTCAAGTTATTTTAATATTTTAGTGGATGACACTGATAATAAAATAATGCCATTGATCGAATTTGCAATTGGCATTGAAATTGCACAGCTTATCACAGTACTTATTGTTATTTTTATAAGTTTTATGGTTTTGAATGTATTCAAAAAAACAAAACGAGATTGGATTTTAGTAATTTCATCTATAGTTGTTGGAATTGTTATTCCGATGCTGATAGAAAGAAAATTTTGGTAAATTTTTAACAGCTTTAATTTTAAAGTTTTATATTTTCGCTTTTGCGGACTTAAATATTGCTTAAAAAAAGAGATGACAGAAAAAAAACAAGAACGTTACGATATTGCTTATTTAAAAATGGCTATTGAATGGTCAAAACTATCGCATTGCAAAAGAAAACAGGTTGGAGCGTTGATAGTGAAGGATAAAATGATCATTTCTGATGGATACAACGGTACTCCAACAGGATTTGATAATTGTTGTGAAGACGAAGAGGGAAGTACAAAGTGGCATGTTCTGCATGCTGAAGCAAATGCAATTTTAAAAGTTGCATCTTCAACACAAGGTTGCAATGGAGCTACTTTATATTTAACTTTATCACCTTGTAAAGATTGTTGCAAGCTCATACATCAATCTGGAATTAAAAGAATGGTCTATGCCAATGCTTATAAAGATATTTCAGGATTGGATTTTTTGGAAAAGGCAAATGTAGAAACTTTATTTTTACCGATAAATGAATAACAAAACAAAAATATACCTCCCTTTATTATTAGCAATTGCTATTGCTTTTGGTATTTTTCTGGGTTCCTCGTTGAACTATCAAAAAAAAACAATAACTTTTTTTGGAGGTACACCAGAGGAAAGAAAAATAAAGCGACTGATTGATTATATTCAATATGAATATGTTGATGAAGTTGATACCGATAGCTTGTTGGATGGAACGATTAAAAACATGTTGGAAAAATTAGATCCGCATTCTGTTTATATTTCTGCTAAAGAACATGAACGGGTATCAGAATCAATGAATGGAAAATTTGTTGGTATCGGAATACAATTTCGGATGTATAAAGATTCTCTAACCGTAATTAAAGTTCTGGAAAACGGACCAAGTAAAAAAGCAGGGATTTTAGCCGGAGATAGAATTTTGATAGCCAATAATGATACTTTATATGGTAAGAACATTAACAACAGCTATATATTAAAAACGTTAAAAGGCAAGCCGAATACTTCTGTTGACATAACCGTTTATAGAAAATCTGAAAATAAAAATTTTCCTTTTACAATTATAAGAGGAGAGGTTCCTATAAAGAGTGTTGATGCTTTTTACATGCTTGATGATGAATTGGGTTATATTAAAATAAACAAGTTTGCGGCGACAACATATGATGAATTTAAAACAGCATTAGATGAATTATTAATGAGTGGAATGCAAAAATTGGTGTTGGATCTACGTCATAATCCAGGAGGTTATATGCAGATTGCAAATCAGATCATTGATGAATTTTTGGAAGAAGGAAAACTAATTGTATTTACAAAAAACAAAAGAGATAAAATTGATAAATCCTTTGCAACCAGTAAGGGTGATTTTGAAAATGGTCATGTATTTGTATTGATCAATGGTGCTTCGGCATCGGCAAGTGAAATCGTCGCTGGGGCGTTACAGGACAATGATAAAGGGACAATTGTTGGAAGACGCTCCTTTGGTAAAGGCCTGGTTCAACAAGAAATGGAGTTAGGTGATGGATCGGCTGTTAGGTTAACCGTTTCAAGATATTATACGCCAACCGGCAGATCAATTCAAAAACCATATGAGAATAAAGGAAATAGTGATTATTATAATGAATTTGAAAGAAGGTTTGAGCATGGTGAGTTAATGAATGTCGACAGCATAAAAGTTAACGATACTTTAAAATACATAACTCCTAAAGGCAAAATAGTATATGGAGGTGGAGGAATTATTCCTGATGTATTTGTGGCAATAGATACCACCATGTATTTTAATAATATTCATTATCGAAAATTAAATGAATTTGTTTTTGATTATTCTGATTCTCATCGGGATGAGTTTAAAGATTGGACCTTAAATGAGTTTATAGAGAATTTTGATCATGACAACCAAATATTAAATAATTATTTAAACACTTTACCAAGTGAATTTAGAGAGTTAGACCATTGGAAAAACAAGGAATTAAAAATGTATTTAAAAGCTTTGTTTGCTCAACAAATATTTGATAGCAATGCTTATTATAAAATTATAAATGAGAGTGATAAAATGCTGGAGAAAGTACAGCAGCTAAATAAAGAAGGTTATCCAATTGCTCAGTAAAGTCTATTCAACGAATTAAATTTCTAATATGGTATCATGAACCATAGCAGGATTTCCGGTATTCCATTCCGTTAAAATATCCGTAGCCACGTGTGCACCACTTCCGGCGGCAGTCGCAAACTGACTTCTCCAACCGGCTAAAACACCAGCAACATAAATACCGTCAGCAACCTTATGATTAATGTTTTTTAATTGTATACGCTCTTTTTTCATCGGTAAATTTTGATGGGCTTCAACATATTGCATTAACCCTTCTATTTGAAATAAATTTGATGGGCCAACAGCTACAACTATAGTTTTCACAGCATATTTGTTTTTATTGGTAAAAACTGTAAAGGACCCTTCTTCACCTTCAATTTCATTTACTTTTTCTTTTTCAATTTGCGTAATATGTGGATATGTTTCACCCAGTTGCTTTTTGCCATTTTCAAGAATTTCCTTTCCTGTAGTGCCCGGAGCAATTCCTAAAACATTATAGAACAATCCACTTGCCAATGCCGATGTTTTTTGATGCATGACAATTCCTATTGTTTTATTTTCTGCAAAAGACATGTTTTTAGCAGAACCTAACACTAATGCGCATGACATTCCAGCTGCTCCACCACCTATAATCAAAACATCAAATTTCATCTGTTTAGTTTTATAATTAATATGTAAAATTAAATTAATTTGTTTTAATTCAATAATCCCTGGATATTTGATGCAAATAACTTTACTGCTATTGCCAATAAAATCACCCCAAATATTTTACGTACTACATTAATTCCACCTTTACCAATAAACTGTTCAATCTTATTAGACGATTTCAATACGGCGTAAACAAAAACCATATTCAAAATAATTGCTATTACAATGTTTATAGTATAAAATTCTGCTTTTAGTGATAATATTGTAGTCATCGTACCTGCACCTGCAATTAAAGGAAATGCTAATGGAACCACACTTGCGGTTTCAGGAGCATCATGCTTATATAATTGAATTCCTAAAATCATTTCCAAAGCCAAAAAAAGAAGTACAAAAGAACCTGCAACGGCAAATGAGTACACATCAATACCAATTAATTTTAAAATTTGTGTTCCAAGAAAAAGGAATAAAATCATTATCAACATAGCAACAACCGAAGCTTTTTCAGATTGAATATGACCTACTTTTTGACGTAAATCTATAATAATTGGGATGCTTCCAATAATATCAATAACCGCAAATAAAATCATTGTTGCAGTAATAATTTCTTTAAAATTAATATTCATTTTATCTTTTCTTTAATTGAAGGCAAATATATATAATTTCTAAAATTACTATTTCACATTTTATAGAATTCTATTCTTAAAAAGAATGTATTTTTGCAAAATAAATTTGAAATAGATAAAATGTTTCAGTTAGGAAAGACTATTGTTTCGGAAGATGTTATTGAGAAGGACTTTATATGTAATTTAAGTGCTTGCAAAGGAGCTTGTTGTATTGATGGTGATGCGGGAGCTCCATTGGAAAATGAAGAGCTAAAAATTTTAGATAAAATATTTCCAAAAGTTGAGCCTTTTCTACGTCAGGAAGGTATTGAAGCAATTAAAGAACAAGGAATTTATACTACAAACGATGAAGGAGAGCACGAAACACCTTTAATTGATGGAGCAGATTGCGCCTATGTGATTTTTGATGATAATAATGTTGCCCTTTGCGCAATAGAAGAGGCATATAATCAAGGTGAAATAGTTTTTAAAAAGCCTGTTTCTTGTCATTTATATCCGGTTCGAATTCAAAATTATAGTGAATTTGCTGCTGTTAATTATCATCATTGGCAAATATGTGATGATGCTTGTGCATTAGGAAAGGAACTACAAGTTCCTGTGTATAAATTTGTTAAACAAGCTCTGGTTAGAAAATTTGGCGAAGATTGGTATAGGGATTTAGAGGAGGTAGCAAACAAACATAATAATAAGAGGTAACGAAGTAAATAAAGTATCTGAATATATTATTTTCTATTTTGACAGTTAGCTATATTTTTTCGTAATATTACAGTAATGATAAATAGTAAGTTATATACTCTTTTGATAATACTGTTTCCATTATTTACTTTTTCTCAAATAATAGACAGTATTTATGTGTATGATCAAAATGTTAAAGCTGCTGAGTTTAACAGAGAAGGAAAATTTAATGAGGCAGATTCTATTCTTAATAAATTACTTTCCAACCTAGATAAAAACAAAAGTGAATCAAAATATTTTGCAATAACTTATCAAACAAAAGCTAAAGCAATACAAAATTTAGGATTTTATAAAAAATCTATAAATGTCGCTCGTCAATCTCTACATATATCATTAAGGAGTAAAGATAGTTTTAATATTGCCGATAGTTATAATACTATTGGTGTGAATTATTATTTTTTATCAGATTATGATAGTACTAAATATTATTATGAAAGATCGTTTGACATTAAGAAAGAAATTAAAATTAACCCATATGCTTTAGCCGTTTCCGCTTATAATTTAGCTATTTTATATGAAGATCTGGCACAACCGGATAAAGCCATAGAATTATATATTGAGGCAGAACAAAACCTATTAAAGAGTGAAAGGAAGAAAAATTTCTTATCTGATGTTTATGTAGGGATTGCACATCTTTATAATTATTCTGGTGATGTGAATAAAGCAGAAGATTATGCAGAGAAAGCTATGGATGTGGGATTAAGATCTTATGGTGAATTTAATCCAAACATGACCTTTGTTTATACTTCTTATGCCAATATATTAGAATCGAAAAAAGAATACAAAGAATCAATTAAACTTCTTGAAAAGAGTTTAAAAATTCGAAGATCTACTTATGGAGAAAATCACCGATGGACCTGTGAGTCTTATTATGATCTCGCCAATGTTTATGTTTTAAATAAACAATTTGTTGAGGCTGAATCACTTTACAGTAAGGCTATTAAAGTTGGAGAAGAAATTAATAGTATACAATACTTGTCAAATGCCAAAACTTATTTGGCCAGAATGTATATTGATCAAAATAGAAATTTGAAGAAGGCAGAAATGCTACTACTCAGCGCCTTAGAAAAAGACATTTCTGTTTTTGGTCATAAAAATGATATTATCGCTGAAAAATATTTTTATTTGGCAAAAATTGCAAAATATGAAAAAGAAAAAGAGAAATTCTTTGCTTTTATCGTTCAGGATTTCCAAGCAGCAAACTATAATAAGAATGATATAACAGAATTATTAGCACCATATGAAGCCCTAAATGCTTTGGTTTTAATGGGAGATTGGTATGATGAAGAGTATATAGATACCAAAAATCTTGATTTGATTAAAAAAAAATATGATCTAATTGACCAGGAACTGAGCTTAATTAAAATATTACAAAAAACATTTTCATCTAATAGGTCAAAAATAAATATAGCCAACGAATATAGAGAAGTTTTTGAAAAAGGGTTGAAGACTTGTTGGATTTTATATCATGAAACCAAAGATCAAAAATATTTAGAGAAGGCATTTGAATTATCAGAAACCAATAGGAATACATCTTTATTGGAGGGTTTGCAAGACATTAAATATAAACGTTATGGAAATATACCGAAGGATTTATTGCAACTTGAGAAACAAACAAGACAAAAATTAGGAAAGATCAAAATTGATTTATTTTATGAAAAATCAAGTAGGGATCCTGATAAACTATTTCTGAGTGAACTTTTGGATAGTAGAATTTTAATAAGTAATAAACTGGATAGTTTATATAAGATATTTGAAAAAAACTATCCTAAATACAAAAACTTAAAGTATCGAAATAAATCGATTAAAATTTCTGATGTTCAAAATAACTTGGACAATAACACTCAATTAATCACCTATTTCTTAGGGGATAATAACCTTTATTCATTTAATATAACTGAGGACCATGTAACTTTTTTAAAAGGGGATGTGGCTCAAAAGTTAGTTGATAAAACAAATATTTTTAAAGATGAATTAATCCATAGAAAGAATATAGAAGATATCAGTAAAAGATTGTATTTGTTTTTATTAAGCCAGCAATTAGAATCCAGTAAAAAAAATATAGTTGTGATACCAGACAATGTATTGAATTACATCCCTTTTGAAATTCTTCAAAATGATAATGGAAAATATTTAATTGAGGATTTTACCATTAGTTATTCTGGATCGGTTAGATTGTTTTTGGAACTTCAAAATGATTTTTTCAAATATAAATCAGTAAATTATTGGGCGGGTTTTTCACCAAAATATCAGGAAAATGATCAACTTTCTGCGATTTCTGACGAGATTTCAATTATTTCAAAAATTGTTAAAGGTGAAAAATATACAGGAGAAGCATCTAAAAAAGAAATATTTTTAGAGAACAATAAGAATTATTCTATTTTGCATTTAGCGATGCATGCAGAAATTGATAATAAAAACCCGATGTTCAATAAGTTGATTTTTACAGATGGAGATCTGACTTCATCAGAGATCTATGTATCGAACAGTGAAGCAAATTTAGCTGTTTTAAGTGCCTGTAATACGGGATTTGGTAAATTAGAAAAGGGTGAAGGGGTGATGAGTATGGCTAGAGCATTTCATTTTTCAGGCGTCCCCTCGGTTATTATGAGTTTATGGAAAGTTCCGGATAAAGAGACTAAAGAAATAATGGTTTCTTTTTACAAACATTTAAAAAAAGGAGAAACAAAAAGCGTTGCATTAAGAAATGCCAAAATTGACTATTTAGTTTCAGCAGATGATAAAAATTTAAAACATCCTTATTTTTGGTCAGGTTTCGTTTTAAATGGAAACACTGATGCTCTTATGCCTGCTAAAAACAATTATTATTATTTTATAGGTGGTATTTTAGTAATTGGATTAATTATTTTTGGAATGAAAACAAAAAAATATTTAATTTAAATGTTTCAGTATATTTTCAGATCTCCTCTTTTTTTTACAAGCATTACAAGGTCGATCTATAACTATTAAAAATTTCGAAACCGCCTTTTTATTTTCCCCGGTTTTTAAATAAGCAAGGGCTAAGTACCAATCAGCTTTTTCACTAAGTTTTTTATCCATTTCTTCTAGATTTGATGATAAGATAATTGGCTCAAGTAGGTTTATTGCTTCAGTTGTTTTATCCAAAGATAAATAACACATCGCTTTATAAAATGACACATAAGTAGCATCTTGATTGTTAACTGAATTAAAAAGGTTAATAGCTTTATGGTAATCATTATTTTCATAGGCTAAAAATGCTCTATATTCAATAGTATTTGAACTCTCACCTCTTACAATTGGTTGTATAATGTTTCTATAAGGTTCAAAATTTTGAGTAAAGAGTTTCTCAGAAGAAATGAAATAAGTGTTTTTTACAAACCAAGAACCCAACCCGATCAATAAAGCTAAAGATGCGGCAATTAACCATTTTTTTGATAAAAATAGAATTTTAGTGTTTTTTATAGAATTTTCTTCGAATTGTTGAAGTGTAGATTTAAGATTTTCTCTTTGGTTTAATGCGATAACTTTTTTTAAATCTTTTTGAAAAACAAACTCATTTTTAAAATCCTCACTATTCTGTAATAAATCATTAAATAATAATTGCTCCTTAGGACTTAAAGAGTTGTCAAAGTATCTATCTATTAAATCAATATTATTCATAACCTTTTTTTGCTAAAGTTTTTAGTTGTTTTAGACAACGTGATTTTTGGCTTTTTAATACTTTTTTATCACTATAATCTAAAATTTCCTTAATTTCATCCAGGCTATAACCCTGATAATAAAATAAAGTTAATACGCTTTTACACCTTTCTCCTAGCTTTTTAAAGTACTTTTTTAACAGTTTCTGTTGATTAGTTAATTCTACATCCCAAAGGTTAACATCAAAATCAATATTTTCTTCATCTAAAAGTATATCATTATTAAACTCAATTTTTGATTTTAATCTAAAAGAATGAAAAATTTTGTATTTACCAATGGCAAACAAATAGGTTGAAACACTACTTTCCAAATTATTTATTTTACCATTTATTGCATTTTCTCGCAATACCAGAATGGCATCCTGATAGATATCAACAGCATCATATTTTTCAACATGAAATTTTTTTGAAAAATTTATAAAAGACTCTCTGTTCTCTGTATAAATTTTTTCTAAGGTTGATTTATCACCTTGCTTAAGCAAATCTATAATATTTTTCGAATTATTATTGCTCATTTTTGACAAAGAAAATAAAAAGAAATGGAATTCTATAATAAATATTCAAAACGATTGACTTTTATAATATTAAAATGCTAAAGTACAATTTCTGAAAAATGTAGTAATAATGATTTCCCTTTCTTTAGGTGATGAAATTCCCTATAAACAAGAGAAATATTCAAAATGATTTTTAACCTCAATGAACACTGGTAGTTATACAAAATTCAGTGTCATTTAACAAATTATTCCACTGACCCTGATTCATTCACCTTTTATGTAATTTTAATTGATATTATTTGCAATGGATAAAAAGAAAAACCCGAATGAAATGGATCACTCGGGTTATTATTAATTAATAAAGGTATTAACCTTAATCTTCCTAGAAACTAGCCCAAAAGTATATATATTAGCGTCTTCTTGATTTTAATAATTCTCTTCTTGCAGCCATTGCTTCCCTTATTTCAGGACCAGGTGGGTTTCCTTGATTATTTACTCCTGTTAGAATATTATTAGTGCCTTCATCCAGAACATTTACTTTGTTGTTACCTCCAACAACTGTGCAATCTTCTGCATCGGGACCCAACCAAATTGGATAAAAAGAAGTAGTTAATTTATTGAAATTGTTACCTAAAATAGTCCAGTTTGAGCAAGTAAATCCATCGTACCCTAAGTAAATACCCAGATCTGATGTTCCAGAAAACCTATTATTTCTAACAAGCACATCCTTAGTTAACCAACCCTGTATTGCTCCATTACTTCCATCCATAATAAATTCGTTTTGTTCAATAACAACATTTAAGGTTTTAATATCAGCGAACAATCCAAAATCGTCATTAGCTATTGCAAACCATTCTGCCATTATTTTATTATGATGAATATGATAATTAGATAATGGAATATATTGGATACCATAAAAAATAAAATTCAACCCACCCAAATTGTTTATACCAATAGGTGATTCCATCACATTGTAAGAAACTTCTATTTGCGTATTATCATTATCCAATGCATCCATTGCCATGAATGTATAAAAATTATTTCCATTATTAGGACTACCCCCAATAATAACTTTTGAATCAACTAATTGAAAAGCATCTACTCCAGTCACATTGGTTCCATAAAAATCACAATTTGTAACGGTATGATTCCCTTTTAATGTTTTAAACCATCCATAACAATTAGCATCGTTAATTTGTGTATAACCACCAATGGAAATATGATAGTAAGTAGTTTCATTTTGACCTGAGACCTTAAATTCAACATTATCTATAAAGGAATGACCTTCCTCTACTTCAGGGACCTCTCCTGAACAATCAAATGATTCATCAATAGCATGAGGACCTATTAGCATTGTTGCAATTAGGCTTTGAATTTGATTTGCATCCCATGGATTTTGATAAGATTGACACGGTGATTCAACAATCTCTATTGTCATATCTGATACCTTAGGAAAACCAGTGCTGAAAGTTATTAAGGCTGGCACCATTTCTTGAGCCATCATATTCGCACAAGGTAATCCAGTAAGTGATATTATGGTAGTGCTTCCTTTTCCTGCTCCCATAAAGTATCCATTGAAATCTTCAATAATTAAGAGACCTGTATAAAATACCCCTTCTGATAAATAAACGGTGTTACCTGACCCTGCTGCCTTAGCATCAGCAAATGCATCTCTAATATTTTGTGTGTCATCAACTCCGTTAGGAGTTACTGTAAAAACTTCTCCACTTTTATTTATTGAAGATTTATTCTCAATATTGGATTCGTCAAAAATCTCATTATTACATGAATAAAAGATCAAAATAATGAGTAGAAATAATGGATAAAAACATATTTTTCCTTTCATAATAAAAAATTTAATAGATTAATAATTGTATGAATGAACTTTTCAAACATAATTTAGATTAAAAACTATTGAATTTATTATCCAATTTAATAACTGGCAATGATAACGATTAGTAAAAATATTGATTGTAATCAATTAGGAGACCCAATATACCTTCTAGGGGTTAGGGAATTAACAATAAAAAAACCAGCTATATTTCTATAACTGGTCATAAGAGGAGAAACTTAACTTAATCTTTTTATATAACGTATAAAAATACAGATTTAATATATTAACAATTAAAAACCGAAGCAATACACTCCAGGATATAGGAAATTAAGAATAATTATTCCCTTAATAAAATTACATACATACAGGGCACATGTATAAATAACCCCACCCTTTCTTCTTTTTTTGGGTTACCCGGGTCAAGCACATAAAGTGCAAAAAGAGAGTCTTTTGGAATTATAATTATTGTTTACGACGATAAACAAAAAGACCTCCACAAAAATGTAGAGGTCTGATGATTATTAGTTACTTTTTAATCAATTTTCTAACAGTTGTACCTTTTTCAGAACTTATTTTAATCATATAAATGCCTCTTGATAAATTTTCTGTTGATATAGAATTAAATTTAGAATTTATTTGTTTTATTTTTTGGCCTAAAATGGAATAGATCTCAATCTTTTTTAGTTTTACTTTAGATTCAACCAATAATGTGTTAGAAACAGGGTTAGGGTAGAGGCTTAAACCTTCAGCTAATATTTCATCATCCACACCTAAATTGTTTTCACAATCTTCAGAATAGCTTGCAGTAGCATCTTTTAGCCAACTTGCATAACTTCCAATTCCGGCATTTGCATCAGCTTCGCTATCTACTTCAATACATTCTAATAAAGGGTTATTGGTAGCATTAAAACTTGAGATTGATGAATTATTTCCATTACGTACATCTAAAATTGTAAGTTGATTATCAGAACACGTTAAACCAAATAATCCCATATTTTTACTTAGATCTAAACTTGCAAGGTTATTATTAGAACAGTATAACCACCTTAAATCAGTATTTTCGCCTACATCTAAATTATTAAGTTGATTATTACCACAACTTAAATCATCCAAAGCTATATTTTGACTTACATCTAAACTTGTAAGATTATTATTTTCACAGTATAATTGTTTTAAGGAAATAGCTCCATTCACAAATAAACTATTAAGATTATTACCATACCCAACTAACATGGTTAGAGCAATATTATTATTTAAATCTAAATTTTCAAGTTGAGTATCTTCACACCATAGCTCAATTAATTCAGCTGCGTTGCTTACATCAATACTTGTAATTGGATTGCCCGAACAATATAAAATTACTAGACTTGTAAAATCTTCAATCCCTGTTAAATCACCAATTGAGTTATATCTAACATCAAGGTAAGTAACACCTGAGATATCAGCAGTTGCAACACTACCATTAACAACACCATCTTTATCAATTTGCAGATCAATTAAAGCTTGTTCAAAATTAGCATCAGGTATCGCAGTATTTTGAGAATAAATATTTCCTAAAACAAAAAAGTAAAAGAAAAGTACGAGGGGAAAGTATCTTTTTAACATAAAAATTTATTTAAGGGTTCAAATAAACCTAAAGGTATCAATGCCTTAAGGACTTAACAATGATATGGATCAATCGAGTAATTGATTTTAATCATTTTTAATATATATCCCCCTACTAAGGTTTAATTGATTAAGTCAACTCTTTTTTACTTCTAAAAATATATGCTTATCGACCACATCATTATTTACCCCACCCTTTCTTCTTTTTTTGGGTTACCCGGGTCAAGCACAAGAAGTGCAAAAAGAGAGTTTTTTTGAATTATTAATCATTAAAGCTGTAGAGCATTGTACTGTTACGTTATGTTAGTTTCAGATTACAGAGTATTAGTTACCGATGAAGGTGATGGAATTATTGCCTTCTTAAACAATGAAATTATGAGTGTGGTATTAATCCTTAAAAGCAATACTATTGCCAAAGAGATCTTTAGTATCATGATCAACTGAGTGCATTTAAGTTTAAATATTATGCTATTGCTAAATGGATAGTTAGAGATCTAAGAAAAGAAGGTTTTGTTTTCAAAGCACTTCAAGAATATCCTTCAGTTTATATTCCTGTATATTATAACAAGGAAGCTGAACTTGCTGAAAAGGAAAAGTTACATTGGTTTTACTATGAACAAGAATTGATTAAAAAGAAGCTTTCTGACATTTCTATAGATAATGAACATTAGTATAGATTTTAAAAGAATTGTTAAAAAGAGGACCCCCACAACCTTTCCACATTATCCTAATAGTGTCTTTCCTCTAATAATCCGATATTTCTTTAAAATAATAAAGTGTATAACATTTTAGGATTCTAATGGGTTATTACACTTTTATACTTTAAATATTATATTACAAAAATAGTACTGTTTTTCCATCACTTTTGATTGGATAAATAGCGTTGTATCCCTTGTGTAGCTAATAATGAAGGTAAATTAACATTAGAGGAATAAATACTGATTATAGTTACTATTACTTTAATATTCATTGATGTATGGAGAGCAATCTCGAGCTGTAGTGGCACTTTCTAATGAAACATGTTGTTATACCATAAGCGGAGTACAAACGCTCTAATCGACCATATCAGAACATCTCTAGATTCTTAAAGATTATTTATAAATGAAATTATTACTGACTATTAGTTGACTAAAAGATGTAAAAAAACACGCTAAATAATTAATACAAAGCGTGTTGTTAAATATACAAGTGGAGATGGAGGGACTCGAACCCTCGTCCAAACAAGCAACCAAAATATTTTCTACATGTTTAGTTTTTATTTGTTTTTTGACCTAAAGCCGACTAAAAACGACCTACTTTAAGCTTAGCTTCTTTAATTTCGAAAATCAATCGAAGCAGTTGATCTTCTAGGTTTACTTTTACGATGCCTCTAATCAGAACGCCGTAAGCCAGGGCTTTCAAGAGACATTTAACTTTCCCGCCTGGCGGGACTAGGCTATATCCTACTAAAATTCAGATTAAGCAGCTAAAGCGTAATTATTTTCGCCGTTTAAAAAAGTGAAATCGATTTTTACGAGTACTATTTCATGGCTCGACATGCTTATATTTTAACTGATCTTGCTGTCAAAACCAGTCATCCCCTTAATGAAATAGATAAACTTTGTTTATCGTTATTGAATTAATCCCGAACCTGTCTGCCGATAGGCAGGCTTGTTTCGGGAACTCATCAAAATATTTCATGATATTCTTTCAAATGAAAGGAAATTATAAAAATAAAATATAAAAGAACTTCAATTGTGCAAATGTATAAAATTCAAGTCTAATACTTGTGCATTTGTTTAAATCCAAATATATTAGCGCAAAAGCTGTTCCACTTTTAAAAAATAGGAAATATTGTCAGCTATTTTGATCAAAAAAAAGAAATATGAAATTTGCCATATTAAAAGAGCGAAAAAATCCACCAGATAAGAGAGTAGTATTAACTCCGGATGCATGTAAAGAATTATTGGAAACTTTTCCTAAAATGGAAATCAGCGTGGAAAGTTCTGAGAACAGAACTTTTTCGGATGGCGAATATTTAAAAAAAGGAATTAAAATTGTAAGAGATATTAGTCAGTGTGATGTTATGATGGGTGTTAAAGAAGTTCCTATAGATGCTTTAATTCCTAATAAGAAATATTTCTTTTTTTCGCATACCATAAAAGAACAACCATATAATAGAGATTTATTGAAAGCCATTTTAGATAAAAACATCGAACTGTATGATCATGAAGTAATTACAAATCAACAAGAAATTCGTGTTGTGGCTTTTGGCAGGTATGCCGGCATTGTTGGAGCTTACAATGGTATTCGTACTTATGGCTTAAAAACGGAAACATTCCAATTGCCCAAAGCTCAAACCTTAACAGATCAACGAGAATTAATTTCGGAATTGCGAAAAATTGTTTTACCAAATATTAAAATTGTATTAACCGGAAAAGGAAGAGTAAGTAATGGTGCCAAAGAAATGTTAGATGGGATGAAAATTAAAGAAGTATCTTTCGATGAATATTTATATCAGGATTTTAAGGAAGCCGTTTACACCCAAATAGATGTTTTAGATTATAACAAACGAAAAGATGGGAAAATTATTGACATGTATGATTTTTTCAATAACCCAACCGATTATGTTAGCGATTTTAGACGATTTTCAAAAGTAAGTGATGTCTATATCGCCGGACACTTTTATGGTACTGGGGCTCCTTTTATATTTACTCGTGAAGATGCCAAATCACCAGATTTTAAGATCAAAGTCGTTGCCGATGTAAGTTGCGATATTGATGGTCCTGTTGCTTCTACTATTCGTTCATCAACAATAGCCAAGCCTATTTATGGCTATCATCCAAAAGATGAAAAGGAAGTAGATTTTTTAAATAAAGATGCTATTGCTGTAATGGCAGTTGACAATCTACCTAACGAATTACCAAAGGATGCTTCCGTTGGATTTAGCGATAGTTTTGTTGAATATGTGATTCCTGCATTTTTTAATGGAGATAAGGATGGAGTTCTGGAAAGAGCCAGAATGACAAAAGATGGGGAACTCACCGAAAGATTTTCTTATTTACAGAATTTTGTGGATGGTGAATAAATCAAAATAGGATTAAAAACCCAGGTTTGAACTCAAAACTCGAAACATTTTTTGAATATAATGTAAAATTTGATAATTAGATCGCAGGTTTCCGTAAATGAATAAGTCCAAAGATAATAGGGAAAATACCAAACCCTAACGTCAAAAACAGCAAGCCATTTGAATTAAGGACAAATGAGAGTATTCCTAAAACAATTAATGCAATTCCTAAATAAATAACTTTATAAATTGAAAATCTGTTGAAACTTAACAGGCTTATACCATAAATAAATATGGCAAAAGGGACAATTAACTCATTATAATTTTTATGGATTAAGAAGAATAGTACAAGAAACCCGATAAGTAATGGCATCATAAAATGCAACCTCTTTTTAAGCGAAATTTTCACTTTATTTTTTCTTATTATTATAAAAGTAGTTAAAGTTGAAATAAAAGCTATTAAAACAGCGATTGCGAATAATAATATTTCGAACAAATTTATAGGTAATAAATTAATACCCATTTCACCATAACTGTATAAAAAAATTAATTTTTTAACAAAATATATACCTAAAACTGCGTAAATACCGGAAAGAATAAACACTTTTGAAATAAAACTCATTGATATAAATTTACTGCTTAAAAATTTAATAAAAATTTATCAATATTTAAAGAAATAATTCTTTATTAATGAAATTATTTTATGCAACACGCGTATTTAAAGGGATAATATTATAAAAAAAATATTAACCGCCAATTGTTAATAATTTCTTAAATTAATGCTAATATGACCTTGGAATTATTATAATTTTAAATCGGGGAAAAAATAATTAAATTCAACACAAACTTATGGTAGAAGAAAAAGTCACAAAGGGGAATTATACTTATGAAGAAGTCTTAAATAGCTCATTATCATACTTTAACGATGATGAACTGGCTGCAACAACTTGGATAAATAAATATGCTGTTAAGAATAGCGATGGTGAGTATTTAGAGAAAACACCTGACCAAATGCATAAACGAATGGCAAAGGAATTTGGCAGGATCGAATCTAAATATAATCAAAATAAAACTTCATTAGAGGGCTTATCTACTTATGGAAATAACAGAAAATTACTTACTGAGGCATCGATATATAAATTATTTAAAGATTTTAAATATGTAATACCACAAGGGAGTGTTATGTTTGGATTAGGGAATCATGAAATCATAGCTTCCTTATCTAACTGTATAGTTATTCCTCCTGTTTATGATTCTTATGGCGGCATATTTTATGCGGATCAACAAATGGCACAATTGTTTAAAAGAAGATGTGGAGTTGGTGTTGATCTATCAGAATTAAGACCCAGAGATGCTAAGGTGTCCAATGCAGCCGGAAGTACAACAGGAGCCGTATCATTTATGAATCGCTTTTCAGCAACAACCAGAGAAGTTGCTCAAAATGGCAGGCGGGGAGCACTAATGCTAACCATGGATATTGCCCATCCTGACA